>JAABUO010001636.1_pt1 | contig 28603 bp, 18 predicted proteins | sample 5559291 | NCBI WGS metagenome assembly JAABUO01 (sample SAMN10711878, study PRJNA513372) | rock metagenome | isolation source: Antarctica rocks | place: Antarctica: Victoria Land, Finger Mt sud | reverse complement strand
CGCGCCAGATCGACGAGCGTCCTGGCGAGCGAAGTTGTTCTGGCACCTGAGATTTCGACGATCTCCGATTCGCGCAGCAATCCGGAATGCAGTACTCGCCAGTCGCTACGCTCGTTGCCTCCGCTCCCTGGCCGAGTGAGGTGCACCCGGTCGAGGGTCACACCGACAATCGGCAGGCCGTGGAGGAGTGCGGCCGAAACGTGGCTGACGACCAACGTCGGTGCCGCGATCGAGGCGGCCCTTGCTCGCAACATGTGCTGGTCCTGGGTTCCCAGCGCACGGTAGTCGGGCCCGGCCGAATACACGCCGCGGGTTGCACGCGTGATCGCACCGGAGCTCTGTTCGCGCTGAATCCAGGCGCTACTGCAGCCCTGCTCGAGCAGCTCAGCGCGCGTAGTCAGGATGCGGCCGGCTGGGTCGGGCATGGGAAACAACTTCCTGTTCAGGCCCTGCGCACCGAGGTCGGACGAATTCGGGTCGGTGGCCGGCTGCTTGGAAGCCGGAGCCGGAGCCGGAGCCGGAGCCGGAGCCGGAGCCGGAGCGGGTGCGGAAGCCGGGGCAGGAGTGGGAGCGGGAGCGTAAGCAGGGGCCGAAGCGGGAGCCGGGGCGGAAGCTGGGTGCGGAGCGGGGGCTGGAGCGGAAGCGGGAGCGGTCACGGTGTCACGGTTCCGCGAGGCGCGGTCGGACGCCAGCGCCGGTTGATGAATTGGGGACAGCGGACGGCATGTGGATGGGCGGCCTGATCGTTGGCGCCTCTGGCTCACCGGCACCGCGCAGGTGCTGTATTCACTGCGCAGGTGCGCTGAACGCCATTCAAACGGCTGCGTAGTGAAGAAGGCAGCTGCGCAGTGAAGAAGGCGGCTGCGCAGTGACGGCGACTGCCGACGACGAGCATCGACAACGGCGCGTGGCGGAGCGGGTACGAACGGGGTCAGTCGAGCCGAGGCAGGCCGGGCGCGTCGAAGCCCACAGTCGCGGTGGCGCGCTCTGCGGCGATGTGATCGAGAAGTAGCTGGTCGGTCGAATCTGACTGCACCAGCGATCCGTCGACCGCGAGTGCCGCGAGCAGCGTGCCGACGACACCCGCCGGCAGGTTCCACGGCACGGTGGAGCCAAGCCGCGATCCCGCTGGCGGCGCGACAGCCTCGATCGCCGCCAACACTTCTGCGACGGTCATCGCACTGTGAGCTGTACTCAGCGCTGGTAGATCCGATGGCAATCTGCGGTTGGAGAACCGATCGGCCTGCGGAAGGACAGCGGTGGTGAAGTCGCGCTGGTGGGCGGCGACCGCCAGGCTGGGCGCACCGAGCGGATGCCCGGAGACGACGAAGACCTCGTCCGCGGCGCCGACCCCTGAGTCCGCGCCGTCCGGAACGAAGGCCGCCGCAGCGTCCGGCGTGTCCACATCTGTCACAGTGAGCCCGGCCCACCACGCGCCGAGCAGGATCGGGGCGCTCTGCCAGCCGGCCGGAACCCCCACATAGACCACGCTGCCGGTGGCGCAACCGAGTTCGTCCAACAACAGGCCGGCGACCTTGGCGGACCAGTTGGCCAGCGACGCGGTGGACAGTTCGGTGCGCAAGCCCCCCGAGTAGGTGGTGAGCCGTGGCCGGTGAGCATCGCCTCGTAGCAACGGGCCGAGCAACGCCGCGGTGACGCCTGCGTCGATAGAAAGCCTGCTCATCGGCCTGGCTCCAACCTATGCGGCTCGAACCTATGCGGCTCGAATCTACGCGGCTCCGACTTGGCCGATTCGAAGCTGCGCGGCTCGAACCTACGCGGCTCGAACCTACGCGGCCGGCGCCCGTGCAGCGCCAGGCGAACCAGCGCAGGGCGTCGCGGCGCCAGGGAGCCCTGGGAAGGATGGAACCGCATCAGTTGATGCAGCCGGCGTTGCCGGCCGTGATCGGCGCGGGACCGGACGAGTTCGGCGAGGGGGCGGCCGCCGCTCCAGCAGCGAGCACGCCTGAGCCGAAGGCACGCAAACCGGAGGGTGCCGGCATGTCACGGCCCGCTGCGACCCGAATGTGCCCACCGGGAATTGAATCGTCTTCGACCAGTTTGCCCTTGCCGCCCAACGCTTTCTGTACCGAAGCAGCAGCAGCCTTTGCTCCGGCGGGGTAGGAGATCGTGGTGGTGGCGTGCTGGTTCGACGAGGTCAGGCCCGGGTAGGTAACCGGGTCGCCGGTCTTGAACCCGGCATCCCGGAGCTTCGCCGACAGGGACGAGGCCAGATTCTGGATCTTCGTGGCGTTCTGCACGTCGACAATGATGGACGCCGGATCGACGCTGCTGGTATTCGGGGTGGCGGCGCGGACGGTCGTGGTCGACGTGGCCTTCTTGCCGTCGATCGCCGAGAAGAAGGCCTCGATCTCCTTCGGGTCCGTAGCCAGAGCGTCGGTATTGATCGAGCTTGCGCTTCCATGCGTCGGAATGGTCTGGAACGTCACATTGCCGCCCGACAGGTCCGCCATCTGGCCGGCGAAGGTGAGCAGGTCGAACCCCTTGTCCAGGATGAGAGCGCGGCTGGCGGCACCCATCAGATTGGACAGCTTGCTCGGCGATGCCAGTACCCCGGCGGACAGCATCTTGCCGGTGGCGCCGGCCATGAAGGCCTGCTGCCTACGCACTCGGTCCAGGTCCCCGTTCGGCAGTCCGTGCCGCTGACGAACGAACGACATCGCGGCGCTTCCGGCTATTTCCTGCGGGCCGGCCTTGAAATCGGCTCCCGAGAACGGGTCCTTCACGGCTGCGTTCAGGCAGACCGGAACTCCGCCGATGGCGTTCGACAGTGTGTAGAAGCCGATCAGGTTGACTTCTGCGTAGTGATTGATCTGAAGCCCGGTGAAGGCCTGGACAATCGCCTGCAATTCCGTTCGGCCGGCGTTGTTGGACTCGCGCTCGCGCTGCGCCGCATCCTTGATGCCCTTGTTGACCAGGTATTTCTCGGTGTAGAACTTTGCGGTGCTGTAGAACGAGTTGATTTTGTTGGGCTGGTAGGGGCCTCTTGTCCCGTCGTCGTAGGGCCCCTTGACGCGATCGGTGACCGACTGCGGGATCCAGGTGTCCCGCGGGAGCGAGACGGCTGTCGCCTTTCCGCCACCCTCAGGAACGTGAACAACCATGATGGTGTCGGTGTTGACGCCGCCGCCGTCCTGGGTGGTGTTGACAGCCGCAAGTTCCGCAGCCGACAGGGGGTTGCCCTGCTGGTCGGTCCTGGCGTCCGACCCGATCAGCAGGATGTTCGTGCCGCCGCGAAACAGGACGCCCGCGGTGCCGGCCGCCGAGGCCGAGTTGCCGTTGGCAACATTTCCGGTTGCCTTCCGAGCGATGACCCACACGACCGCGAGGGCCACCAGAACCGCAACCGACGTCACTCCGGCGATGATCCGCCCGGCGATGATGCCGCCGGACGTGCGCCGGCGCTGGTCCGGACGCGGCGAATCCGGGCGCGGCTGGTGCGGATCAGGCTGGTTCTGACGCGGCTGGTTCTGACGCGGCTGGTCCGGACGCGACTGCGGAACCGCCGGGGCATATCCGCGGTCGGAGGACGCCATCGGCGTGCCAGACGGACGAGGATCGCCGATCGGCCTCGGGCCCTGTTGACCTGCCGGGTCGAAGCCGAGGGCACCGGTGGGTAGCACGGCCGTGCGGTCAGGGTCCTGCGACCAGCCCTGGCGCGCCCTCGACCGGTCGGGGGGTAGAGATTGGCCCTGCGGCCGCCCGGAAGGCCGGGGCGATCTCGAGCCATGTTCCGGTGGCTGCTGTTGGCGAGACGGTTGTTGCTGCGAAGACGGTTGTTGCTGGCGAGGCTGTTGTTGCGGAGGCGGACCCTGCCACGGGGGGCGGGGTTGCTGGGAAGGCCCGGGTTGCTGGGCAGGCCGGGATGGCCCCGCCGGGCCGCCGGGCTGGTTCGAGCTGCTCGGCCCGTACCGCCGTGGCCCGCGTTGCGGATCGGGGTCGGGCGAGGAGTTCATCTCGGAAAACCTTTCTTCTCGAGCGTGACGCAGTTGCGCTGATGAAGGGAACGACGGCAGGACGCTCCACCCGGGCGGGCGGTTGCGCGTCCGGGCGGCACGGGTGGCCCTGGGCGCACGCTCGACGGCGCAAACGAGCGCCCGGTGAGCCTGTTTGCTGCAGTCGAGCCTAACGACCAGGGGCCGCGCCGTCGCGGACCGCTCGACGGGTGTCGCCCGGAGGTCCACGGAACTCCCACCGCCCGCGCCGGGATTTCCGTGCGAGGTGACGCGTGGGGCAGAATGACCGACCATGCGAATCCTCGTGACCGGCGGCGCCGGCTTCATCGGCTCGGCTTTCACCCGGAACGTCCTGGCGGACAACTATTCAGGGCTGGAAGGTGCGCAGGTCACCGTCCTGGACAAACTCACCTACGCCGGCAACCTGGCGAACCTGGAGTCGGTGAGCGGGTCCGACCGCTATCAGTTCGTGCACGGGGACATCTGCGATGCGGAACTCGCCGCCAAGCTGGTCGCAGAAGCGGACGCCGTGGTGCATTTCGCCGCCGAATCGCACGTCGATCGGTCAATTCTGGGGGGCGCCGATTTCGTCCTGACGAACGTGCTGGGAACGCAGACGTTGCTGCAGGCGGCACTGAACACCACACTGACGAAGTTCGTGCACGTTTCCACCGACGAGGTTTACGGGTCGATCGACGAGGGATCCTGGGACGAACTGCGGCCGCTGGAGCCGAATTCCCCGTACTCGGCATCCAAGGCCTCGTCCGATCTGATCGCCAGGGCCTACGCCAGGACACACGACGTGCCGGTGGCGATCACCCGCTGTTCCAACAACTACGGGCCGTACCAGTTCCCGGAGAAGGTCATTCCGCTGTTCGTCACCAACCTGATGGACGGCCGGTCGGTGCCCCTCTACGGGGAAGGCGCGAACGTCCGCGATTGGCTGCATGTGGAGGACCATTGCCGCGGTATCGCGCTGGTTCTCACCGACGGTCGACCCGGCGAGATCTACAACATCGGCGGCGGTACCGAACTCACCAACGCGGAACTGACCTACAAGCTCATAGCGGCGACCGGCCGCGACGAGTCCTACATCGAACGGATCCACGATCCGCGCGGTGGGGGACATGACAGGCGCTATTCCGTCGACATCTCGAAGATCCACGACGAGCTGGGGTACAGCCCGCTGGTTCCGTTCGAGCAGGGACTCGCCGAGACCATCGCCTGGTACCGGGACAACAGGGAGTGGTGGGAGCCGCTCAAGGTCGGCTCGGTCGACCGATGATCGGGCTGCTGGTCACCGGCGCCAGAGGCCAGCTCGGTTCGGACGTCATGAGAGCGGCCGACTCGGCGGGGTTCCGAGCCGTCGGCCTCGGCTCGGCCGAGCTGGACATCACCGATTCAGGCGCCGCCGAAGCCGCGGTCGCGGACCTGTCAGCGGCGTCGGACATCGAGCGGACGGTAGTGATCAACTGCGCCGCCTACACGGCTGTGGATGCTGCCGAAACCGACCAGGAGGCCGCCTTCGCGGTGAACGTCACGGGAGCGGAAAATCTCGCCAGGGCGGCAGCGTCGAACGGCGCGCGCTTCGTGCACATCTCGACGGACTACGTCTTTCCGGGAAACGGAACCTTGCCCTACGAAATCGACGACCCGACCGGTCCCCGAAATGTCTACGGTTCCACCAAACTCGCCGGCGAGCGCGCTGTTCTGTCTGCTCACCCCGACGCGCAGGTGGTGCGCACCGCTTGGGTCTATGGGGCATCGAAGACGAACTTCGTGAAGACCATGGTGTCGCTGGAGGCCACCCGCGACACCATCAGCGTGGTGGACGACCAGCTCGGATCGCCGACCTGGTCTGCCGATCTGGCCAGTGGTCTGCTGGAGTTGGCCCGGACCCAGGTGCCGGGCGGCGTTCTGCACGCCACCGGAGCCGGCCAGACGACCTGGTGCGGCTTTGCTCGAGCGGTGTTCGACGAAATAAGTGCAGACCCAGCCAGGGTGCTGCCGATCACGACCGATGCATTTCCCAGGCCCGCTCCGCGCCCGGCCTACTCGGTGCTGTCCGGGCGCGCCTGGGCGCAGGTGGGGCTGGTACCTCTGCGGGACTGGCGTGAGGCTTTGGCGGCTGCCTTCCAGGTGCACAGATCCGAGTTTTCGCCCCGCCCGTAGCGGCTCCGGGCGGCGCAACCCTTCCGGATCGGCGACGAAACGCCAACCCCGCCCCGATTGTCAGACAGGGTTCCCGTGTCACTCAGGGTGCGAATTTTCGTCACGATCGGTTCGCAGTCCTGCCGGCCTGTGCGGCATCACCGGAATTCGGTGTTCGTCGTCTCTCTGCGTCGACATGTTCGGAGCGTGCCGGCCCTCTCCGCCCCGGACAACTTCACTCTCGCACACAGTCACGTTTTGTATATCTCCGATTACACTCGGTACAGGGATGAACCGGGTCGTCAGGGATATTGCGAGGGAAGGTACGAGTTGAGAACACAGCGCGTTCACATCAGAGGATCGTTGCAGCGCTGGGGCGCGGCCGCGGCGATGACTGTACTTCCGATCGCGATGACGCCGGCTTTCGCTGCCGCCGCGGCACCCGAGTCAGTCGTAGCCGGGTCTGCGATGTCGGCATCGGTGCAAACCGTCGCGTTCGACAAACAAATGATCCAGCTCGTGAACCAGGCGCGCAGCTGCGCCGGTGTGCAGGCGATGAACGAAGCCACCGGTCTGACCAGGCTCGCCCTGTTCTGGTCCGGCCGGATGGACGGCGGCGCGACCGGATACCAGTTGGCGCACAACCCTAATGCCTGGACGATGCTCACCACCTACGGTGCGTCGAACCGAACGAGCTGGGGCGAGAACGTGGCCTGGTCGTCGTCGACGGCCAGTACTGCGCAAGAGATCTTCAACGCCTACATGGCTTCGCCCGGTCATCGGGCCAACATCCTCAACCGGGCCTACCACTACATCGGCATGGGTACGGTCGGCGGGGCTCACGGGCTGTACAACACGACGGAATTCACCGACGCGGTTCAGTCCGGCCAGGCAGTCGTGCCGGCGAGCCCTGCGCCCAGCTGTGGATCGCCAGCCCCAGCCCCAACGCCTACCCCGACGCCGACTCCAACGCCTACCCCGACGCCGGCCCCGACCCCAACGCCTACCCCGGCTGTGATCGTCGATGGTCAGTTCGTGACTGATACGAGTACGCATGCGGTGTATCGGGTTGTTGGTGGTGCACCGATCTATGTGTCGTCGTGGTCGGCGTTCGGTGGTGGGAAGTCGACGACGGCGGTGAGTCATGAGCGGTTGTCGGCGATGCCGCGTTTCCCGGTGAGTGGGACTTTCCTGCGGGCGACGGGTTCTGGTGAGGTGTATCGGATTGTTGGTGGTGCACCGGTGTATGTGTCGTCGTGGGCTGCGATGGGTGGTTCGAGGTCGACGTTCGAGGTTGATGCCGCGGCGATTGCGCACAGTGGTGGGGTTGGTTATTGGAGTCATCTTGCTGCTGTGCCTGCTGCGGGTACGTTTGTCCGGGCTTCGGGTTCGGGTGAGGTGTACCGGATTGCTGGTGGTGCGCCTTTGTATGTGGCGTCGTGGGCCGGTGTCGGTGGTGAGCAGTCGGCGGTGTTGGTGGATGCGGCGGCGGTGGCTCATGCGGGGACCGCTGGTCATTGGTCGCATTTGAATTGGTATCCGTTGACGACGACCTTCGTGCAGCCCGGTGGTTCGACGGCGGTGTACCAGGTCGTGAATGGGGTTGCCACGCATCTGTTGTCCTGGACGTCGGTCGGTGGTCCGAAGCCTTACACGATCGTGCACCCGCTGGCGATCACCAACGCCGGCAAGGGTGGCCACTACAACCACCTGAGGTAATCAAGCGCAGCGTCGAAGAAGTCGATTTGCCAAGACCACGGTCCGGCCATAATTGGCCGGACCGTGGTCTTCGACGATTCGGCGGTCTACGCTGGCCCGACCATGGTTCTCGATCGTTCGCGTTCCGCCCCGCCGCCCATTGTCGCGCGCAACGAACCGATGGCCTATTTCGGCGGCATGCTCGCCACCGGCCTCGAGGAGGTGGTGGATTTGAGCGTTGATCCAGAGGCCGTCGAAGAATCGGGTTGGTGGGCGATCGCAGCCACCTTCGAGGGCGTCATGAGGGCCTATCGATTCGCCGACGTGCGACCCTCAGCTCTTCCAATGACGGCTCCCGGCCCTGCGGACGGCGAATCGGACCGTATCCGAGCCGAATGGGTCGGGCCGGAACGGTGCGAATGGCGCAGCTCACTTGATCGCCAGGAGTATCTGTCGGGCGTACGAGCAATTCGAGGTGAAATCGCAGCGGGAAATGTGTACCAGGTCAACCTGTGCCGAGTGCTGTCCGCTCCACTCGGGGAGTCGGCGGATCCATTGGCGCTGGCCGCCCGACTTGCAGCCGGGAACCCGGCGCCCTATCAGGGCATCCTGAATACCGGAACGGAATGGATCATCTCCGCGTCGCCGGAGCTGTTCCTGTCCAGAACTGATCGCCTGGTGCGAAGCTCTCCGGTCAAGGGCACAGCAGCCCCCGGAGAAGCGTTCCTGGACAAGGACTATTCCGAGAACATCATGATCACCGATTTGGTACGCAACGACCTTGGGCGGGTGGCGGAGTCGGGATCGGTGTTCGTGTCCGAATTGCTGGCTCGGCAGGAACATCCGGGAGTCGCGCATCTGGTGTCGACCGTCCGTGCTGTGCTGCGACCAGAGTTGGGCTGGCATCAGCTGTTGCAAGCGTGCTTTCCGCCTGGGTCGGTGTCCGGGGCGCCCAAGATCGCCGCACTGCGAGTCATCTCTTCGCTGGAGAACCGCAGGCGCGGTGTGTACTGCGGTGCGGTGGGGGTCATCGATGCGGACCACCGAAAGGGCGTTCTGGCTGTCGGCATCCGAACCTTCTTCACCGGGCGAACCGCCGATCTGCACACGATCAATTTCGGAACCGGAGCGGGGATCACGTATTCCTCGGACCCAGAGCAGGAATGGCTGGAAACCGAGCTGAAGGCCTCCCGTCTGATCGGGCTGGCGAGCCGATAGTTGTCGGCAAGATCGGCCACCGAAGTTTGTCCGTCCGAAGTCCGATCGAGCTGCTGTCAGAGGGTGACCGCATGCAATTGCCGGAGATGTCGCATTCATCCCTTTTCCCATCTCAACGGCGGTGTCCGCCCGACATTGCCGGCAATTTATTCGGTCGGCGTCACACACCGTCACCGTGCGGAAATGATAAACCTCCTCCGGCTATATTCTCGAACCGGCCTCATTTTCGTCGGTTTTCGTTGATATTGTTCAACGGTGATGACAAATACCAGCGCCTCGCGCCCGGTGCCTATGGAATGTGCCTCTACCGGCGCTCCGATGCGTTTGTCGGGCAGACCCCGATTCCGGCGGCTGCTGGCGCTGGTGTGCTCGGTGACGATCGCCGGTTCCTTGAGCCTGACGGAGCCGGCAACCGCCCAACAACCGTTGGCGCTCGGAGTGGTCGGCGCCATGGCGATGGCGGCACCGACAGATAGCAGCACGGCGAATTCCGGCGATTTCGCGACCGACAGATTCGGCGACGCCTGGGATTTCAACAATGCTGACGACCTGACGCCGACCATGCGGGGCCTGAGCGTCGGAATGTCCGGTCTGGGTCTGTCGCACCTGACCACGTCGAACTCGGTGCTGACGGGGACCGCCACGTCGAACAGCTACCTGGTCCTCGCGGCCACCGGCCCGCGCGTGATGCCGTGGGGTCGCGACACTCGGAACTTTCCGGTCGACGCTGATCAGTACACCCAGCTGACGATATCGATGTATTCTACGAGATCGATGGGAATGGGAGTGTTCTACCAGCTCTGCGTCGACGGCCCCAGCACCTGTTACAACGGATCGCCCTTCGGCGTATCTCCCGGCTGGCACGTCTACACGATCGATCTCAAGAAGGCCACGACCTATTACCCGACCCACCAACGGTGGGGCGGGTCGGCCTCCATGGTCAGGCTCGGATTCAATCCAGCCGCTGCCACCAATTTCCAGATCGACTGGATCAGACTCGGCTCCGCGGGAACGACCGGACTCAATCCCGCGCAACCGCAGCCGACGGTCCTCAAACCGTCTGCGGTGAGCGGCTCGGACTATGCGACGGCAGTTCGTGGGAGGCCGTGGAATGTGCACGCGCCCGGAGACATTTCGTTGGGAGGCATCGGGGACGTCAGTTATTCGGCCACCGGACTACGCGGCAAGAATGTTGTCACCACGACGATCCCGCGGGGCAACGATCCTCATCTCCAACTGCCGGTGCCCACTCCGATCGACGGGTCCAAGTACAACCATTTCTCGGTGGACATCTGCTACGACGGTCAGTTCTCGCTGACCGACAAACCAGGCGGAGGAATGAATGGAAGGGTGATCTGGCAGATCGCCGGTGAAACCTTCGCCCGGAATTCGCAGGATTTTCTGGTCTTCCCGGGGTGCCAGTTGATCGATTTGGACCTGTCGGCGGCACCGAACCTGGTCGAGGACGAGACGGACGTATCCAAGCCGGGTGGCTTGCGCGGATTCAGCGGACATTCCATCGTGGCACTTCGATTCGACCCCGACGAGGATCCCGGCGCACGATATTTCACCGTGCGCAGCATCAAATTGACCGCAACAGATGCGGCCACAGGAGGGTCTCCGATCCAGTTCGTAGATCGGAACTGGCAGGCGGGAACGACAGCCGACATCTGGCTCGATCCGACAGGCGCAGGCACTGCGCTCCGACAGGTCGCTCGCAGCATTCCCACGACGGCTGGTGGCAACACCTTCAACTGGCTGGGCCGTGACGTCGGCAATGCGGTCGTGCCCGCCGGAAGCTACTTCGTGAAGGTACGTCTGAACAATGCTGCAGCCGGCACCGCCGTCTATTCGACGGGTCGCCTGGTCGTCACCACAGCCCCAACCCCGACCCCAACGCCAGCCCCGACGCCTACGCCGGCGGTGGTCGTCGATGGTCAGTTCGTGACTGATACGAGTACGCATGCGGTGTATCGGGTTGTTGGTGGTGCACCGATCTATGTGTCGTCGTGGTCGGCGTTCGGTGGTGGGAAGTCGACGACGGCGGTGAGTCATGAGCGGTTGTCGGCGATGCCGCGTTTCCCGGTGAGTGGGACTTTCCTGCGGGCGACGGGTTCTGGTGAGGTGTATCGGATTGTTGGTGGTGCACCGGTGTATGTGTCGTCGTGGGCTGCGATGGGTGGTTCGAGGTCGACGTTCGAGGTTGATGCCGCGGCGATTGCGCACAGTGGTGGGGTTGGTTATTGGAGTCATCTTGCTGCTGTGCCTGCTGCGGGTACGTTTGTCCGGGCTTCGGGTTCGGGTGAGGTGTACCGGATTGCTGGTGGTGCGCCTTTGTATGTGGCGTCGTGGGCCGGTGTCGGTGGTGAGCAGTCGGCGGTGTTGGTGGATGCGGCGGCGGTGGCTCATGCGGGGACCGCTGGTCATTGGTCGCATTTGAATTGGTATCCGTTGACGACGACCTTCGTGCAGCCCGGTGGTTCGACGGCGGTGTACCAGGTCGTGAATGGGGTTGCCACGCATCTGTTGTCCTGGACGTCGGTCGGTGGTCCGAAGCCTTACACGATCGTGCACCCGCTGGCGATCACCAACGCCGGCGACGGTGGCCACTACAACCACCTGAAGTAGGTGGTCGGCGGTGGCCGCTGCCGGCGGCCTGGAGTACGGGCTCAGCGGTCGAAACCGCCGAGCGCCGAGCACGGGCCACCGAAAGTCGCGCCGTCATCAGGGCTGTCCTCAACGGCGCAACCGGGCCAGGCCCTGCCGGCGCAACCGTCCGCTCACGGCAATCGCTCGCTTCGCAGTGGCGACGACGCCCTCCTCGGTCAGCATCTCTCGGGCGGTGGTGGCGTAGAAGGCGACCAACTCGCGCGCCCCACGCTGGTCGAAGGGGCGAACACGGCCTCGGGATCGGATCTCCAGAGGTCCGTAGAAGTCGGTTGCGGCGATCATCTGCGGCTCATCAAGAGAGACCGGCAGCCAGTTCCGGAACGGCTGTCGACGGCCGGCCACCGCAACGTCGGCCCTGGCCCGGACGAGAATGTCCCGATATCGGTGACCCTGCTGTGCCGGGGACGAGTTGGTCAGCACCTGTTCACGGGCAGCCATTCCAACCCGGACCCGCAGGCCGGCGTCGTCGACCAATCGGAGCAGCGCATCGAGCCACTGGCCCCTGTCATGCGCCAGGAGGCCGTTCTCGCCGTCGATGATGCACTCGCGGAATGGCTCCGACGGTGAAGCGATGGTGGGCGTACCCACCAGGGCAGCCTCCAGGTACTTGATGGCGCTCTTCGCCTCGTTGAAGCTGCGCCCGGGCTCGAGCGGAGCCAGGTTGATGTCGATGTCGCGCAGTAACGCGGGCAGTTGGAACCATGGCGTCATGGGCAGCCGTCGGATCCGGTCGGCATAGGGCAGCAGCGAGTCGGAGGTATCGAGCAGCCCACCGATCCACAGCTGCACGTCCGGTCGCTGTTCGAGCAGGTTCACGACGGCCGGCTCTACATGAGCCCAGTCCTGGTTGTGGGTGTCCGTTCCGGAGAAGTAGCCGATGCGCACCGGCCCCCCTGCGCGCGGCCGGCGCAATTGCCAATCGCTCACTCTGGCCAGCTCCCGGCCGACGCCGTTGGCGAATCGATAGGTGGGCAGACCGGTCAGTTCGGCGACGCGTTCGCACAGGTATCTGGTCGAGCCGATGTACCCGTCGCAGGCCTCGAGGGTGGTTCGATATCGCCGCACACCCTGCCAATAGAGTTCCAGATCTAGACCGGGCACAGCAGTCAGGATGGGATTCAATTCACCGGAGAGCTCGGGGTCGAAGATGAGATCGTCGATGTCGTACAGAATCGGTACATTCTCGGCCCGGTCCCGGATGGTCTCGATGAGCTCCAGCACCTGCACGGTGGCGGGCACCCGGTAGAGGACGACAGCGTCGGCGGTGGCTGCCAGTTCCGGCACCAGCGGGTCGCGGTACATCTTGACCTCGGTGAGGATTCCGAGGCCGGCCAGAGCTTCGGCCGGAAGGAAGCCACGATAACGCAGGGGGGCGCCGGTGATTCCGCTGATGATCAGTACACGCTGCAACGGCCGCGGAGCGGCGGCGACCGGCTGCGGTCGATCGGCCAGAATACGGCGGTACGACGCTTCCAGACCGACGGCCTGCTCGCCCAGGGTCCGCAGCGTCAGGCTTCCTGGAACCGGCCGGAGCCGCTCCAGCAATGCCGGATCTTCCACCAGGGTGCGCATGGCTGCAGCCAACGCCTCCGCGTCCCCACGTGGAACCACGAGTCCGTTGTTCCCATGCCGCACCACCTCCACCGGCCCGGGATTGTCGCCGGAGATCACCACCAGACCGGCGGCGAGTGCCTCACGGGTCAGCAACGAGTAGGACTCCAGCATCACCGAGGACATCAGGAGCACGTCGTAGCCGGTCAGTACGTCGCTGACCCGGTCGGCGGGATAGGTAGGCAGGATCCGGGTGTTCGGTGGAGCCGATTGTTTCGGATCGGCTCCGTAGAGGTCCAGCGACCAGCCGGGCAGCCCGGCCAGCCGGGCTGCCGCGGCCATCGCCAGCGGGCCACCCTTGAGTGGGTAGGGACCACCGGCGAAGACGAATCGCACCGGCGAACCGGCCGGCCGCTTGGGCCGGCGGACACCGGAGCGCACCGAGTCCGGCGAGGGGTTTTCGTCCAGCGCCAGCTTGGCCGGATCTACGCCGTTCGCCGCCAGCAGAGCCAACATCGGCGTCGAAGGTGCCAGCACCAGGTCGGCCGCGACCAGGTGGGCGGCCAGTTCGCCGTTACGGGCGCGGAGCCACGCGTTGTCGACCGAGCACGGGCACACGCCGGCCTCGACGACGGTGCTGCACGGCTTCAGATCCTCCTGGACCAGGAATTGGCGGGCGCACCACCACCACATGTCGTGCATGGTGACCACCGTGGCTGCGCCGGACGCGGCCGCCAGGGGTACCAACCCACCGCCGAGACCCTGCAGCGTATGCAGATGGACGACATCGGGTTGCACCCGCCGCACAAAGGTGAGGAACAAGCCCTCGAGGTCCACCGAATCGTAGTTTTCGGGCGACTCCCATTTCAGCCGTCCGGCAATCGACACCCAGGTGATTTCGATGCTGCCGGTCGAGCTCGACCGCGGGGGCGCCACCCAGCCGGCCGCGTTCGGGCCGTCCAGGTCATCCACCTGGTGACCAGGTGGCACTCGCCCGACCGATGGCGAATCCACAGCCTCGGGCTGAAGCGGTTGTTGCTCGACTCGAGTGATCAGATCCGGTTGCCCTGGTAGCAATTCGCCGGCGAATACGAATACGGAATGGCCGCGAGCGGCCAGCTGCTCGGCGAGCCGTTGGGGAACCAGAGTTCCACCGGAAGTGAAATTGGGAGGGTAGTGGGCCGAGATGATCGCGATGCGCACGCGGACAGGTCCTCGATTCAGGCGGGCGGTCAGCGTCCGAGCATAGCCCGCAGTGGACGACGGATCGGGCCCGTCGCCTTGCCCAGTGCGCGGCGCGCGATGACCCTCCACCTGCCGTTGGTCAACACCCGCCGACGGGCCGCCGGATCGCGGTAGATCTTCATGTGGTCGATTCGCGTGTCGAGCCGGGCACCCATTGCGCCCCAACGTCCGGCAGGCCGTTCGTCCACTCCGCCGTCTGCCGCGGACCACGGGTCGGCGCAGTAGTCGACCAGCGGTCGCAGGACCTTACGCCATCGAAAGGACGGCGCAATTTGCTCCACCTGATCTCGGGCTGCAGCCATCTTTTCGGGAGATGTCAGGAGGTCGCTCAACGCGGTCGCCAATGCCTTGACATCGTTCGTCGGAACAGCGGTGCCCAGCGCATGTTTCGTCACCAGACCGGCGAATTCGTCACCCTCGGAGCAGACGATCGGCAACCCGGCCCACAGATAGTCGAGCATTCTGGTGCGGAAGCTGTACGCCGTCTCCACATGCAGGTAGTGGGTGGAGACCCCGATGTCCGCATCGGACAGGTACCTGCCGCGCTCCGCATAAGGAACCCAGCCTTCGAGAAAGAACACGTGCTTGTCGAGCAGTCCGAGTGTTCTGGACAGCGCGATGGCTTTCGCCAGCACCACCGTCGACAGGTCATCGACGGAAGGGTGCTTGGTGCCCATGAAGACCAACCGCAGCCGCGGCAGTGTGGGCACCAGCATCGCCACGGCCTCGACGAGAGTGATGGGATCGAACCAGTTGTAGACACCGCCCGCCCAGAGCAGCACCTGATCGCCGAGGTCGATCCCGGCGATGTCGCCTTTGATCGCTCCGGACCCGGTAGCCGGTGGAGTTTCCGGGATACCGAAGGGGGCCACGTCTATCAGTTTGCGCAGCGTGACATCCTGCCGGTACGAGGCGAAGTTGACTCTTCCCAGGGCGGACATGTGGCCCAGCCAGAGATCTCGTTGGCGCTCGGTCGCGCACAGGAAGAAGTCACCCAGTTCGATCTGGATGCGCAAGGCGTCCAGACCTCCCGAGAGCATGAAGGTCTGCTCGGCCGGGCTGTTGCCCTGACCGCCCTCGAGCATCTCCAGGTGGATCGGATCGTAGAGGTCGATCACCAGCTTGGCGCCGGTCTGCGCCAGCCACGGATTGTTCCGCAGGGTGAAACCCTGGAGCACGATGATCTGCTGACCGGCGGCCAGTTCCCGAAGCCGGTCACCCCTGCCGTCGCAGACCTGAAAGCTGTCCGCCACGCCACTGACCCGGCGCGTGGATGCGAGTTTGACGTCGTGCTGCTCGGCGAGAAGTTCGGCGACGTTCCAGGCGCGGATCGCCGGGCCGGCCATGCGTTCTCCGACGGAGTCGTCGGTCAGCACCAGAACCCGCTGCCGAGGAACATCGATTCGGCTGGCTGCCGTCACCGGGTCGAACCGGCCGAGCGGCGCGTTGACGCCTCGGCGGGCAGGGCGATCGGTGAATCGTCGTCGACCAGCGGGTCGGTCGGCCTCTTGGTCAGATCCATCCTGGTGGGCGGCTGCAGGTTGCCCCACCGGCTGTGCATGGCGACCAGGCCACCGGACTCACGCGGGGTGCCGAGCACGACGTCGAACCGAACTGCCTTCGCCCACTGGTCGAACGAGTGCGCGAGATCGCTGTCGACGATGGACGAGTTGACGTCGAAAGTGCCGGGCTGCAACGGAAGGGCCGGAATCCGGACCTCGATCTGGCCTTCCCCCTGCAGCAACTGCGGAATGTATTCCGCGTCCCAGGTGTGATGCGACCAGATGTGCACGCCTTCCAGCGAGGTCAGTGAGACGGAGAACACCGGCCGATCGACCCCGCGGGGCGCCCGCCAGTGCAGCCTGACCGTCATCTCGTCACCGGTCTTGAACTGCCGCGAGTCCGAGTTGCGCCGATCGATCAGTTCGATCTTCTCCACGGTGATCTCGCCGCTGCCGTGCCGGGTGCCGCCGCTGACCACCTTCCGCGCATGGTGGCCGGCATCGATGTATCGGTCGACGATCAGCGCCGCGTGTCCGACGTCGACCACCTCGCCGTGGTCCAACCAGGCGGCTTGATCGCACAGGGTTCGCATCTCGCCGAGCCCGTGACTGACGACGACGATGGTGTGGCCCTGATCCTTGAACTCGGCGAACTTCTCCCGGCACCGCTCCTGGAACTGCATGTCGCCGACCGCCAGGATCTCGTCCACCAGGAGGATCTCGGGCTCGACGTGGATCGCGACGGAAAAGCCGAGTCGAACGTACATACCGGAGGAGTAGCTCTTCACCGGCTGGTCGATGAAGGCGCCGACGCCGGCGAATTCGGTGATCGCCTCGAACTTCGAATCCAGCTCCTTACGGCTCATTCCGAGGATGCTGCCGTTGAGATAGACGTTCTCCCGGCCGGTCAACTCGGGATGAAATCCGGAACCTAGTTCCAGCATCGCAGCCATTCGGCCGACGCTGGTGATAGAGCCGGTATTCGGTTGCAGAATCTTCGCAATGCACTTGAGCAGAGTGGACTTGCCGGATCCGTTGTGGCCCATCAGCCCGAAGGTCTGACCTTCCGGAATCTGCAGGTTTACCCCTTTGAGCGCCCAGAACTCCTCGAAAGTGGCCCGCTTACGGCGCAGTATCGTCGATTTCAGCGACTGATTGCGTTCCTTGTAGATGCGGAACGACTTCGACACGTTCTCGACCGAGATGGCGATGTCGCTCATAGCTCCTCCACCAGGTGCGAGGAGAACCTACGGAAGACCAGGGTGCCGACCAGGAGCGCACCGAAGGCCCAACCGGCGGCGCCTGCCCAGTCCTGCCACCGTGGCAGGTCGTAGTCGTACAGCATTGACCGGAAGGCGTCGGTGAACCGGTACGCCGGATTGAGTCCCCAGAGGAAGCGAAGCGGGATGTCATGGCCCTCCTTCAGCAACTGTTGCTGCTGACTGATGATCAGGTTGTTCGAATAGATGATCGGAGTGAGGTAGAGCCAGATCTGGATGAAAAGAGCCATGAAATGCTGAGTGTCCCGGAAGAAGACCATGGCCACGCTCAGGGCCAGCGCAACCCCGATGACGAAAATGACCATCAGCAACACCATCAGCAACATGAACGGGATGAAGATCAGTACCTTGGGCCCGCCGACGAATGCGACGACGACCAGTAGGACGCCCAATTCGGTCAAAAAGGTGGAAGCCGCGGAGAAGACGGTGGCGACCACCGGTATATAACGCGGGAAATAAACCTTGCTCAGCAGCGCCGCATTGTTCACGATGCCACCCATCCCACCCATGATCGACCCGGACAAGAAGTTCCACGGAATCAGGGCTGACGCCAGGAACACCGTGAACAGACCTATGCCGGAGTGCGTTCCCTTGGGGATGTCCTGCCGCAACAGGAAGCCGAACACCAGGGAATAGATGGCGATGATGGCCAGCGGATTGATGAAGGACCACAGCCGACCCAGTGCCGTTCGCTTGAACTGCGAACGGATCTCCCGCAACGTCAGGTTGATCAACAGTTCGCGCGAGCCGAGCCGCTCCGCCTTGCGACGCTCACCGAGCGTCTGCACTGGCACCACGCGCTTGGGTGGAGCGGACCCGAGTAGTCCAGGCAGCACTCGAGCCATGTGTGAATTCCTCCAGGGAGCGGGTCCTGCGGGCCGGCCGAGATCGGCTCTACGGTCGTTCGAATCGACTACATCCTAGCTCGACCCCACGAGTCGCCGGTCGGTCCGGCGTCGGGTCGAGCGGCTATCATCTTGCTGGCGCGTGCTCGTTCGGCGCGTGATCTGCAGTAAACGTGAAGAGGTGGAGACAGGTGGCGGTCGAGTCCTCGAGCGGAATCGAAGACCCGTTCAGAGTCCTCCGGCGAGTAGCCCCGGAGGCTGCGCTGGTGGTCCGCGACTACATCAAGGGCCTGGAGGCCGAGGCAGGCTCGGCCCGCACGCTGGCCGAACGCGCGGAGGCCGACCGGAAGCAGAACGTCGAGCGGCTGGAGATCGAGAACCTCGAACTCCGGCAGGAGCTGCAGAAGATCAAGGACGAACGTGACCAGGCCGGGTGGGGCCGTCGGTCGGCGCGCCGGGGATCGTCGCTCTCAGCCGGTCAAGGACAGTGACCGACCCGGACGCGCAGCCCGGTCCTTCCGCCGCCCAGCAGGATCCTGCCCAGCAGGATCCCGCCCAGCCGGATTCCGCAGCGAATGCGAACGGCCGGTCCGCGCGGGTCCCGTTCCTGTCCGTCCTGACCGTGGTCGATTCTGCTGACGCGCTGCGCGGCATCGATGGAACGTTCGCCTCGCTGGAGGAGCAGACCGACTCGGGGTGGCAGTGGTGCGTCGTGGTCACTGCGGACGTGGCGTCGGGTGCGGCCGAAATTCTCGGCCGATTGGTCGGCGGCGATCTGCGGTGTCCGATCATCGCCGCGCCAGGGGAGTCCCTGGCCGCTGCCAACGCCACCGCGCTGAGCGTTGCGACCGGCGTCAACGTCGGATTCGTGGACGCCGGCGATCAGCTGGATGTCAACACCGTCAAAGTGCTGCGTCGGGAGGTCCCGCCAGGTCGATGGGCGTATTCCGACGAGGCCAAGGTCAACGACTTCGGCGGGGTCACGCAGACCTGGTTCAAGTCGGAGTACTCACCGGAAATGCTGCTCTCCCAGCCTTATGCCGTGCGGTTGGCCGTACTGCCGAGGCGGATCGTCGAAGCGAACGGCTTCTCCGAGGAAGCCGGTTCCGCCTGCAACTACGACGTGGTGCTGCGGGTGTCGGAACAATGCGGCCCTGCGGTCCATGTGCTCGGTCCGTACTATCTGCACGGCCCGCTGACGCCGGACCACGCGCCGCCGTACGTGGAGGCGCTGCCGCAGGATCGCTGCCGGGTGGTGGCGAGGGCGTTGGAACGCCGAGGGCGGCACGTACTGGTTCGCCCGGTGGAGGTGGCCGGCCGAGCACTGGGCCAGCAGGTCGTCCGGACCCCGTTGCGGACACCCAAGGTCAGCATCGTCATTCCGACCCGCGGCTCTTCGTCGTTGATCTTCGGGTTCGACCGCTGCCATGTGGTGGACCTGGTGACGGAACTGTGGTCCGCCGACCGGTACGTCGACCTGGAACTCGTTGTGGTCCATGACACATCGACCCCAGCCTGGGTGATCGAGGAAATCGAGCGGGTCACCGACGGTCATTGGGTCAGCGTCGAATTCCACGGCCCATTCAATTTTTCCCGGAAATGCAACGCGGGTGCCCTTGCGGCCGGCGGTGAATATCTCTGTTTCCTCAACGATGACGTCGAGATCGTCACCCGGAACTGGCTGGACCAGTTGGTGTCGCTGCTCGACGACCCGGACGTGGGCGCGGCCGGACTGCGGTTGAACTTCGCGGACGGCACCTTGCAGCATGCGGGGCACCTGTACGACGGCGGCAACGCCGGCCACCTGATGTTCGGCGAGGCATCGGATTCGCTGAGCTGGGGCGGCGCGGCGCACCTGGCCGGAGAACGATCCGGCGTCACGGCTGCGTGCCTGCTGATGCGGACGGAGGACTTCCAGGAGATCGGTGGTTTCTCGGAGCAGTTCCCCCTCAACTACAACGACGTGGACCTGTGCTTGAAGATCCGCTCGCTCGGCCGACGGATCGTCTACACGCCGCACGCCCAGATGTACCACTTCGAGTCACAGACCCGAGTACCTGTGGTGACGAATCAGGAACTGGTCCGCATGCGGCGGCGGTGGCTCCCGTGGTTGGAGACCGACCCGTTCCTGAACCCACTGGTACGCGCGAAGCCGCTCGTCGGCTGGGGCCGATGATCTCGCGACGCCGAACCGGCGGCATCAGCGCAAGCACACCGAAAGGCACGGCAATGACGGACGAGGTGCAGGGATGACGGACCAGGTGCAGGCCGCGAACGACGATCGGGCGGGGCTCGCGACCACCAGCAGTGACTACTCGGCGGTCTACTACCACTCCCACCTCGGGCCGGCCTACACCTACGAGGAGCCGCACTGGCGGCACTTCTTCGGTGCCGTCGCCGACGCCCTGATCGGCCTGTTCGACCCGAAGACCTTCTACGACGCCGGCTGCGCCAAGGGCTTTCTGGTCCGGGAACTGGCCGACCGCGGCGTGGATGCCCGCGGGGGCGATATCTCTGAATCTGCCATTTCCGAAGCACCGGCCGGCCTGGCCGAGCGGCTCGAGGTGCGAGACCTGACGTACCCGTTCGATCAGCACTACGACATGATCAGCTGCATCGAGGTGCTCGAGCACATGTCCTCGCAGGACGCCAGGGAAGCAGTCGCAAACATGTGTGCGGCAGCGGATCTGGTGTTGCTGTCCAGCACGCCCGAGGACTTCGCCGAGCCGACCCACGTGAACGTCCGTCAGCCCGCCGCCTGGGCGCAGGACTTCGCGGTACAAGGTTTCTTCCGTCGCACCGACATCGATGCGTCGTTCCTGTCCCCCTGGGCGGTCATCTTCCAGCGCAGCGAGCTCAGCAAGGCCGAGCTCGTGACGCGCTACGAGTCCTACATCGCCTCGTTGAGCCGGGAGGTGCTCGAGAAGCGGCGGGCTCTGCTGGACGCCCAACGACTCGTCGACGAGCAGAGTGCGCCTGCGCTGCAGGAGAGCACCGCGATGCGAGGACAGATCGAGGCACTGGAGACCGAGGTCGCCCGGTTGCGCTCGGCGGACGTGCTGGCCGATTCAGCCGCGAAGCTGGCGGTCCTGGACGAGGTGATCGGGCTGCGGGCCGAACTGGCTGAAGCGCAGGTGGAGCAGGAGACCTACGCGGAGCCGCTCCGCCAGGAGGCGGCGGCCGCGGCAGCGGCGGTGACGACGCTCAGCTCTGCGCTGGCCGCGGCACGGGCCGAGATCGGTCAACGACCTTCCGGCGCCTTCGGCGCGTCCCGAACGGTGCAGGACGCGATCGCGGCGAAGGAAGCAGAGATGAAGGGTGCGCGCACCTGGCGGATCGGGCGCATGGTGCTGGCCCCGGCCGTCGCGATGCGGAGGTTGATCGGCCGGTGAACAACGCATCGACTGCCGCACCGCCGATGTTCTCCGTGCTGGTTCCGGTATATCGAACACCGCTGCAGTACTTGAAGCTGATGGTGGACTCGGTGCTGGCGCAGACCGAATCCGACTTCGAACTGATCCTGATCGACGACGGGTCGGCGGACCCGGAGCTGACGGCGGAGCTGAACCGGCTCGCGAACCGGGACGAGCGGGTGAGGCCGGTGGCGCTGGAGGCCAATGGCGGCATCGTCCGAGCCTCGAACCGGGGACTCGCCCTGGCCGTCGGAACCTTCGTCGCGCTGGTGGACCACGACGACGAGCTGCTGCCCGAGACCCTGGAGTTGTTTCGCCGGGCCATCGACGCCGACGACCGACTCGACTACCTGTACTCCGACGAGGCGATCATCGATCCGGACGGAGTGGTGCTCGGGGACTTCCACAAGCCGGACTTCTCGCCGATCCGGTTGCTGGGGCAGATGTACACCGGGCATCTTGCGGTGTTCCGGCGCAGCCTGCTGGACCGGATCGGTGGCTTTCGGGAGGGATTCGACGGCAGCCAGGACTACGACCTGGTGCTGCGGGTCTCCGAGCTGGCCAGGGCCATCGGCCACATTCCGCGGGCACTCTACCGCTGGCGTACCCTGCCGACCTCGGTCAGCCACTCCGACAACAACCAGCACGTCTTCGCAGCCGCTCAGCGCGCACTGACCGAGCATCTGAGCCGCACCGACACTGACGCAACCGTGGTGCAGACCGACAGCACCGGCCGCTATCGCATCAACCGTGAGCTGCCGGATGGGGTGCGGGTGGACGTCGTGGTGCCGAACACCGGCAGCCGGACCTTTGCCAGGGGCGCCGACCGGCTCGCTCTGCCGGCGGTGCTCGAGGCGCTGACGCCGGCTTGCGCCGAGCTGTCGGGGCTCGGCGTGGTGGTGATCTCCGAACCGGGCCTGGAACCTCGGCGGCCCGCGTCCTGGTCGGGCGGCTGGCTGGCGCTGGAACATCCGCGTCCGGCATCGACGCCGGCCGCTGTCAACGCAGCCGTCGCGGCGAGCTCGGCGGACTTCGTCGTGGTGGCGCTGGAGGGTCTGGCCGAACTTTCCGGACCGGATCTGGCCCGGCTGGTGGCGCTGGCGGCCGATCGCCGTATCGGAGCCGTCGGACCACACCTTCTGGGCGGCAACGGCCGACTCGCGTCGGCGGGGATCACCTTCTTGGGCATGCGGCCCGAGCCGATCGGCGCTGGATGCGAGCCACAGGATCCGGGGCCGTTCGGCGCGCTGCAGGTCGATCGCGACGTGCTGGCACTCGCGCCGGGAGTCGTCGTTCTCGCTCGGCCGCTTTTCCTGGAAGTGGGCGGTCTTTCGGTGCGGATGGACCTGGCAGCAGCCCTGATCGATCTGTGTCTCAAGACCGCGGCGGTCGGACGTCGAACCGTCGTGTGCGCCGATGCGACAGCGGTCTTCGATCGGCCGACGCAGCTGCCCTCCGCTGCCCAGTCGGCCGAGCTTGCCGCCCGGTGGCGCCGTTCGGTGTCCCGAGACCCGTTCTGGGTCTGAGCCGGCCGGGTCCCGAGTAGCCGCCGGAGCCGGCCGCCGCCGGAGCCGGCCGCCGCCGGGTCCCGAGTAGCGGGTGCGATGGCGGTCGCCGGGAAGCGGGTCAGTCCGGCAACAGCCAGGGCGTGATGAATTCGCGCGGCATAGGCGCCCGTCGATCCTGCCGACGGCCGTCCGCCCGAACAGCCGGCAGCATACGGACGAGCTGGACCAGTGCGATGGCGCCGGCGGCGACCTGACTCCTGGCTGCCCGGCCCGAGCGCGGGAGCAGGCTGCGAAGCAGCGATTTGGTCAGATTTCCGAAGGTGCGCACGACGGCTCGAACGACCATGTCGGGCGGTCCGTTGCGAGCCGTCACCAGCACTCGGTTGCGGATGTTGTGGACGAGGAACAACCGTGAGGTGGTGCCGCTGGAAGCAGCGTGCTGGTGGCGTACGACCGCGTCCGGTGCGTACTGGATCCGCCAGCCGCGGCGCCGCAGTCGCCAGGACAGGTCCACGTCCTCGTAGTACATGAACAGTGCGTCGTGGAACACTCCGGCATCGGTCAGCGCCGCCCGGCGCAGCGCCACGGCGCCGCCGCAGAACCCGAACACCTCGGCCGGTGCATCGCCGGAATCCGCGGCGTCCAACCAGCTTCGATCGCGGGCGTTCCCGGAGCGGGAGAGCTGGCTGCCGGTGCTGTTCAGCAACTCGATTCCGGAGTCGAGCTCGGCCGGCACCCTGATCCAGCGTCGGCCGGTGGCCGAGACGTAGGCCGCGGCATCGTCGGGCGCCGGAACGAAGCGGCCGGTCAACACGATTCGGCCGGTCACTGCGGCCAAACGCTCGTTCTCCGCCTTGCGGAACGGTGCGATGATCGCCGCAACGAATCCCGTGCCGGCGATCGCGTCGTTGTTGAGCAGGACCACCAGATCACCGTCGCTGTTCGCGATCGCGACGTTCACACCGCCGGCGAAACCCAGATTGGTGGTTGAACGGATCAGCCGGACGAGCGGGAACTGCTGCTCGATCAGGGTGTCGGATCCGTCGACGGAACCGTTGTCGACGACGACGACTTCGATCTCCGAATCCGAAACCTGCTGTTCGAGCAGCGACCTGAGGCAATCGAGGACGAATGCGACACCGTTGTAGTTCACCACCACTACCGTGCAGCGCAGACTGCTCGAATTCGACATCTCTCCACCTCGCGGTTCGGAGCGCATTGGATTCTCTCGCGCTGCCTCGGTTCGGCACATTTCAATCGCGACTTGTCCTACTTGCGCCTGGTTACACTGCATCGACTGATTTTCGTAGAAGGATCGTACCGCTCCAGACCAGTGCGACAGGATGGCTTCGAATATGGTTCTGCCTTCGCTCGACCGCGGCGCTGTGTTGTCGGTGTGGATCGTCAACTTCAATTCGGCTGATTACCTGCGCGACTGCGTCGCCGGCCTCACCTCGGAATGGGTTCGGCGAATAATTGTGCTGGACAACGCATCCGGCCCCGGCGAGGAAGAGAAATTGGAGGAACTGGCGGCCGCCGACGAGCGGATCCAGTTGATCTTGTCCGACACGAATCTTGGATTCGGCGGAGGGCATCGCCGCATCGCCGACGTTACTGCGAAAGACCCCGCGGTGACCGAGATATCTGTGGGCACCGACATTTCCGAGCTCCCTGAGATCTCCGAGTTCACTGGTGCCGCCGGGATTGCCGGTAGTCCGCGCCTGGAAGAGATCGTCTGGATCCTCAACCCGGACACTGTGATCACCGCGTCGGCGACCGCCGGAATGTGCGAGCTGATCGTGGCCGACGAGGCGGATCTGCTGAGCCCGGTGCTGCTCACCGGCCGGCCGGACAAACCGGTCATCTGGTTCGCGGGCGGCCGTATCGATACCGCGTCCGGTCTGGTCACCCACAGCGGTGCCGGCAGGTCTGCTGTTGCTTCCAGCCCTGCACTGGTGCCGAGCGACTTTCTCACCGGAGCCGCTGTGATGATGACCAGAGCGACGTGGGATCGACTCGGGGGCTTCCGGGACGATTTGTTCCTGTATTGGGAGGACGTTGATCTCAGCCTTCGCGCCGGTGCGCAACATATGCGAATGGCGGTGGCCGGACAGATATCCATCTGGCACGCGGAAGGTGGTTCCACGAAAACCGGTTCAGGCGTGAGTGCGGCGACCTACTTCTATTCGGCTCGAAATCGAATTGTGGTCTGCGGCGAATTCGCGCGCCGGCGCTCGCTGGTGGTCGGACGGGGGGCGCCCGTGCTCATTCGGTTGGCCGCCGTTGCATTCCTGAAGGGTGGCCGTGGCCGTTCGGCCAGATTGCGAGCGGTCGCGCGCGGAACTATGGACGGCCTACTCGGCCGGGTCGGCAATCGCGAAGCCGCACGGTAGGAAGGGTTCAGCCGACGGATCGGCGTCGGCGGCGGAGGTAGGCCGTCGACACCAGGACGGCCGCAACGATGGCGAGGCCTGCAGCCGTGATAGCTGCCCCGGTCTTGACCCCCTCCCCGACGTAGCTGAACTCCACCCGGCTGTGTCCGGATTGGACGAAGACCGCACCGAAGGCGTGGTCCGCATCGACGATGTCGTGGTCGTTACCGTTGACCCTGACCTGCCAGCCTGTCTGGATCGAGTCGGCCAGCACCAGATAACCAGAACCAGATGCGTCGACGTCGACGTCGACCTCGTCGCCGCTGTCCTCCAACTTCGTCAGCTTGGCGTCGCCGCCGGCGGGTGACGGGCCGTCCTTGCTCAGGATCACCGTGTCGTCCGGCGTGGCCGGGCTGGCCATGGCGGCCAATCTCGCGGCTTTCGCGGGCACCGTGATTGCTGCCGACGCCCAACGGATCCGAGGCAGTGCGGTGATCCTGGACCAGACGTCGATGGTGCTGTCGGCGTACTGCTCGGTCAGGCCGTCCGGCTGACTTCCGACGATTCGGAATCCGGGCGTCGATCCCGCACCACGGAGGTAGATGGTTCTCGGCGGTCCACTCGGTTCGGAGACCCCCAGGGTCAGGCGCAGTGGCCCTGGCACAGAGTCGAGCTTCTCGCCGGCCACCGGAATCTGTAGCACCTTTGCGGCGTAGCCGGGCCGCGTCACCTGTCCGGTGGCCCGTACTCGGCCGGTGGCATCCGCGATCGTGGCGGTGAGCGTCACGCTGCTGCTTGCCCGGCCGATCGCGGCTGCCAGCTGGATCTGGACACCGCGCACCTTCTGAGCACTCAGGGCAAGGTTTCCGATCGTCCGTCCGGTGCCGACCGGAACGCGGTCGGGGCCCAGGGAGGCACCGGGGGCCGGGTCCGGCTGGGAATTGGCGAGCAGCAGTGGCCCCGGCAGCCCGAACCCGGGGGCGGCGACGATCGTGTTGACCGCCATCCGGTCGAGCACGCCGCCGCCGGCTCCGAGCGCAGGGCTGGTCAGCGGCAGTCCGATCACCGGGTTGGTGGGGGATCGCCCGGCTCCGAAAGCGGTCGGGGCGGCTCCGTATGCAGCCGGGTCGACTGAAAGCACCAGGTCCTTCCAGGCATCGGGCTGGAAGGAGTGGCCGGTCAGGGTTCGAATACCGTAGGCCGCCGCGCTGGATCCTTCGAAGGCATTGAGCTGCAGGGCCCGGCCGGCGCCGACCTGGGCCTTGATTGCCGCGATGGCCGGAGTGCGTGGATAGAAGTTGTTCTCGCTCGACAAGGGCCAGAAGTAGGCCACCGAGGCGCCTGCCTGGACGGCGATGAGAGCCACCGCGGTCACCACCAGAACCGACAACGCCCCTGCGCGCCGTCGCACGGAAGAAGCGGACGCCGTGCCGGCCGCCCAGGCCGAACCGCTGGCGGTTGGCCTGGCTCCGCTCACCTCGAACCGCGATCTGCCGGTGTTCGAGATGGCAACTGCACGGACCGCAGGAGTCGGCGGCAACATCAGAAAAGCGACGGCGACGAGTGCGACGACGCCGAGCCCGAGGGCCGCGTCCTGAGCCAACGTACCCGCTTGGATGACGGCTCGATAGTGATACGCGACCGCAGCAGTCAACAGCAGGCCAACCGCGAGCAGACCGAAGCTGCCGATGATCAGGCGTCGTCGCACGGTGTGCGGCAGATCCCGCCGGAACAGCAGGTCGAATCCGATGCCGCCGAGCGCGCAGCCGGAGAGCGCTACCAGATCGCGCAGTCGTCCCGAGCTGTTCCCGCTGAAGATCGGGACGTGGCGCAGCCAGTCGGTCCAGAACCCGTGGAACCACACCACGGCCGCCGACAGCGCGAAGGTGACCACCAACATCGTGGTCACCCCCCGTGGCGCCACGCTCCACCTACCTGCCAGGACGGCGAGGACGGCCAAGGCGAGGGCACCGAATCCGACGAAGGCGTACGCCTCGATGGGATTGGACGGCACGTATCCGTGTGGATTGAAGGTGCGCGGGTAGAACAACGACAGAAACGATGTCAGAGGTTGCTGATAGTTGAACTGGGAATCGCGATAGGCCAGGTCGGTGCCGCTCAGTGCCCGTAGCTGCGGGAGCAGCTGGACTGCCGAGAGGCCGACACCCAGTAGGACGGCTGCAACTCCGGTTCCGGCTGTGATCGCCGTCGACCTGTTGCCGTGGCTACGGCGGCCGTTGAACAGCCGTACCAGGAAATACGCGGATCCGGCATAGAGCGCATGCCCGGCGGCCGCTGGAAACCCACTGAGCAACAGGAAGGCCACCACCGCCGCGATCGGCAGGGCCGACCTCGGCGACCGGATCTGCAGGAAACGCTCCACGGCCCAGAACAGAGCCGGGATGAGACAGGCGACGGAGGCCTGGGCGGTCCAGTTGGCCCACGACGTCATGAACCCCGATCCGACGTACAACAATCCCGCGGTGCCACCGGCAGCCCACTTCGTCCCGAGCCGGCGGAGCCACAGCGTCATGCCTGCGAAGGCGAGGAGGACTTCGACCAGTTTGGTGAAGCCGAGGGACCACGACGTCGGCAGCAGCACGAGCCAGACCGACGCCGGAGTGAGCGTAGGCAGGGTCGGTGAGGCCATCAGCTGTGTGCCTGCACCGCCGAGGCCGGACCACAGTGGAAAGTCGCCGCTGAAAAGGCGGGTGTGCATCTCGAGGTAACCGGGAAAGACTGCATCAAGGTTGTCGCCTATGAACGGGATCATCGGCGGTCGGCTGCCGGCACCGGTGTTCCACGGGGAGCTGGCCGTCAGCAGGTCAACCCCGGCGAACACCTTGAATCCGAGCAGCGCAGGCCCCAGGCGTACCGCAACGAACAAGAACAGACACACCAGGACGGCGATCAGTGCCAGCCGGGGCGACGTCCATCGGCCAGCCCACCGCGCGGTCGATCCGGGCAGTGCTACGGGCCGCTCGGACGCCTTCTCGGGGAGCCGGGCCGTGGCGTTCGCGTCAGTCATGCAATCCCTTCCAGTGCCGGCTGCCTGTTGTGGCAGTGCCAGCAGGACGATGTCGGTTCGCTGGAGATCATCCCAGACCTGCGTGAGGCGAAGATCGGTGTGGCAGCGACCGGCGCGTCGCCCCGGTCGCCCGATCGCCCGCTAG
>JAABUO010001635.1_pt1 | contig 28612 bp, 37 predicted proteins | sample 5559291 | NCBI WGS metagenome assembly JAABUO01 (sample SAMN10711878, study PRJNA513372) | rock metagenome | isolation source: Antarctica rocks | place: Antarctica: Victoria Land, Finger Mt sud | reverse complement strand
TTCTGCACAAGTTGAGATCTTCTGTGCAGTCAAGGAGCTTGACAGCAGGCAGCCCTGCTGGCAACAGCCCTGTCCCCTGCCCAGGGGCCGTCCCTAGCAACAACCCCACCTCTAAGCTCAGAGCTATTGCAGCCTATAGTGCTGGGATGCAAGGGGCTATTGCTAATGGCAGCTCTAGTCTGGAGACTGTTGTTGGCAGTGGCCCTATCCCCAGCCTAGGGCAGAAGATGGCCCAAAGCCAAGCGTCCTGGCAGCCCCTCCCTGTTGGCACTTGGCCTCTCGTTGCCTCCTCTGCCCCTTCTGCAGCTGCCTACTCAATGCCTGCGCACCACAGCAGGCATCAGGGCCTTCAGACCCCCTCAGCACCTAGGCCCCATGCTGGTTGCTATCAGCAGCATAGTAAGTCACACTCACACTCTGAGGTGTCAACTGTCATGCAAATGGAGTCACCGCAGCATGAAAGCGCAATCCCAGGCTCTGAACACATCTCAGGCATTACGCAGACAGCGCATCTGGCATCACACACTCAGCTGTCAGACACCACCTGTCCATCAAACCTTGACAGCAGAGTTGTACATCTGCCGCCGCAGCACATCTCACAAGGAGGACTGCAACAGCCTGCTCCTGCGCGCTCTCATACCGCACAGCTGCTTCACCAGATTGATACAGACTCAGTGGAAAACATGCAGCAAGCAGGCATGCATGCTGCTGAGGCTGGCCTTGCAGGTAGTCGTCAACCACAAGCCAGCTTGGAATCAGGCATCTTGGACAATCAGCACCAGCAGCCGCAGCAGCAGCAGCCGCAGCAGCAACAGCAGTCAGTGCGTGCCGACAGCAGTGTCCTGGAATGGTGTAGCAGAGCAGATGAGCTGTTGCAACTGTCGGCCGCACCTGGTGAGGCAGCGCCTATGCAGGCAGCCTTGCCTGGCAGTCTGCAGACAGGCCTCACCATCCTACCAGCATACTCAGGTGCCACTTTTTCCCCTTGGACCATTGATAGATCACAGTCGAGCGTTGGTCTTGAGAATGGTCTTGGTTATGACAGTAAAAACAAACTTGATGGTAGTGACTTTGCTGGGCACAGTGCTCGTGATAGGTCTGTCCACTTTTATCTCAAGGTCTCAAGGGTGCTTTCCACAAATACAGTGGCCATTTGTGACATGCATCTGCGGCTACACAATCATAGACATCAATTAAGGACAAAGTCTAGCACAAAGTTGCATATGCTTGTACGTACTCTTTTCAAGCACTCTTTCAGAGTGTAGCTGCTGCCATTTGCGACTAAATGCGCTCGATCTCCTGTCTGAACTGTTGCAGTCTGTATGGAGATGATTCTGTCTGCCCTTTGCCATCACTGCTTGAGATACATGCGTGTTTAGTTGCATGCACAAACCAGTCCAGGCTGTACTTCTCCTGATGAGTCCTACAGACGGGAAACAATATCTGACTGATTGATGGTCTTTCTGTGTACGCAGGAAGGGGAATGTTCAGCATGAGCCAGCAGCACAACGACAAGTGGGAGGAGGACAGGCGCTGGCTTCAGGGCCTGCAAGACGTGGATCTGCCTCCTGTTGACCATCTGCTGGATGAGTGTCTCATAAAACCCATACAGGAGCAGGTACGCCACTGCAATGTCACGTGCATCTTCAAGACTGACCCATGCTGGGCTGTTGTCCAAACCAAGCATGGAATAACTCGGTGTTGATTGGCTTGATTGACAGGCTAGTAAGCCCTAGGCACCACCCTTGTCCACACTTGTCTGCCCTCAGGTGCCATTTGCCTTTCAGCTACCTTGGAGGATCCATTTGTAGCACTTCTTTTGGGCTGTTTGTATTTTGTCTTTGCAAGTGCAAATACTTCCTGTGCAGAGGCACAGCCTCAAAAAGCTGTCACATCACACTTTGCCATGCAATTGACGCACTGTTGTCTCATGCACCATGTCAACGTCATCATCAATGTCATCATACTGGCTTGCTACAAGCCTGCCTTTTTTGTAGGGGTGATTTTGCTGCTTGAAGGGCCCCTTGCATTCATCAACTTGCCTTGCAGTGGGTGCCATGCTGATTCAATCTGGGGTCTTGCAGGTGGACATGGTGGGAGGAGTGTTGCTGGCCAGGCTACTGGGGGAGTGGGGCCTGATGCACCAGCTCACCATATTGCGCAATGTCTTCCTACTGGGCTGCCCTTTGCTCATGCCCTTTGCCTCTGCCCTGTATGGCAGGCTGCACAAAGGGCAGAAGCTGAGCAGCCTTTCCCATTTTGAGCTGGAAGTCATGCTACAGCAGAGCCTGGCAGACCAACCCCCCCATCGCCCTGGGGACCATGCTCTGCCACCCCCAGATACACTTTCTGGTATTGCACCGCAAATCTGCATCATGAGGTCTCAAGTCTGCATTGGTGTAGGCTGTCCAGCAAGCTTGCTCTGCCTTGCTCAGTCATGCTGCCTCCTGACCCTTGCACACCAATGTGACTGTCCCCTCAGGGTCTCAGTGTATTCATACAAATACCAAACTGGGCGTAGAATCATTCCAGCTAGCGCACATGTCAAGATTAGTTTGTAGGGAGTGCGTTTCCGGACTGTTTGTTGAAAGCCGGTGCGACTACTTTGCGACGCTGCAGTTGAGCTGGTACACCAGAATCCTTCTGCCAGCATGTCGAGGGTCAGCAGCAGTGGTGAAGGAGGCGCCAGGTGTAATGTGGCTGAGCTGCTGCCCCTCAGGCTGCACTACAGGGTGCCCTGGCCCCTGTCCATGATTGTGGATGACGCCATGCTGGTCAAGTACAACCAAGTGCTCACCTTCCTGCTGCAGGTAAACATCTTGTGGTCTTATGTCGTGACCAGTCCGTGATGCTGTGTGATCGCGTGCTCATATGCATCTTGTATTGTTGGGTGCTATCATGTACAGGCGGTGTTTTGCATCTGCATTAGTCTGTATTTTTGCACATGTCTGTGTTTTGGTTGTGAGAAGGTATGCAGGCTTGAGTGCAATTTTGTGCCCTCATGCCTTGCATCTCAGTCTCTGGCACTGCCTGGCTGGCTGTGCAACAACAGCATAAGTGTCACTCCCAGCCATAGTTTCTGCAGCTGTACACAACCCAAAACAAAAGCCCACACAGATGCTGTACCAAGTATGCCTTGTGTACCATGACTTGCTGCCTTTCACCCTGCCTTTGCCAGTTCAGGTTCGATGGGCGAAGTGGAGCCTGGAAAGGGTGCGTGTAAAGGCAGGCCGTGGGGAAGCAGGGCGCCCATTGGAGCATGGCGATGTGCTAGCCCACCAGCTCAGCCATTTTGTCAACACGCTGCACCAATTTGTGATGGATCGGCTCCTGCATGGTGCTTGGTTGGCGCTTGAGCAGGTCAGTATCGCAACCTGCTATTTACTATATCTGGAGTACATACTGTCCTGTGCATCTCTATTTGTCCTTCTTAGGAGCAACAGCTTGTTCAATCAATAAGGGGATGGCCAGTTCTGTCAGGGAGTCTAAAGGAATAAAGACGGGCATGGTCATGAGCCTTTGGCATGGGAGTGGGCACTTGCATGCTGCGCATCAGGACAGTGTAGCCACACAGCATGCACAGCCACATGTGTGTGGCACTACGTTGGCTCATCATCATATGTACTTTGATCAGGCGTTGATACCTCATGGCATGAATGCGTCTGTATTGCGGTGAGAAAGTGCAGGCTGAAACACAGCGCCTCTTTGCTTTCTGGAAACTGCTCAAAAATTCGCTGACACAAAAGGTCTATGCCATCTTACACAACAAGACATGGCGCATGTCGTGGTCGAAAATCAGCTGGTCAGTTCCTTTTCTGATGACAGCCCTGTGCCCTTTGTTTGAATAAAGGCAATTTGTACATGTGCTGGGCAGGTGCCCCAACCACTGCAGAAGGCATCAAACATTTATTATGTCACCATTTGAAAGCCAAAACTAATTTGATATTGTCCCTTACTTGTGATGCAGGCTTTAGAGGGATCTAAGTCACTGGAGGAGGTGACAGCGGCCCACAGCAGATTTGTGGTAGCTGTGCAACGGCAGTGCCTGCTGGCCCCTGACAAGACCTGGAAGCTGATCGAGGGTGTGGTGGTGCAGATCCTCAACCAAGTGCTGCACTTTGCTGATCTGCAACAGAAGCTGAGAAAGCCGGTGAGAGAGTGTGTGTGTGTTCATGCCCGTCTGTGCCTGTGCATGGTGGTGTGCATGTCTGAGATTGCAAGTATGTGCCTTTGTCTGAGCCTATTTGTACGCAAGTGTGTGCACTGTGCATGACTGCTAGTGTATTCATGGTCATGCACAAGGTGGCGCCCAGAACTGCGTGCTTGGCTTTACAGACGTTTGCTGGCATGCAGGGAACTAAGGTATCAGTGGCAGGTGTGAGAGCAGAGCTTGAAGCTCTTCATGCCAAGTTCAAGGATCAACATCGATACCTCCTGAAGGTGCTGACGGCCAAAACGCTAAAGATCAGCTGGCAGTCTGAATTACACTATTTGGTCATGCGCATCAACTTCAACGACTTCCACGGCAAGTCTGATGATCTGTATTGATATGTGTAAGCACTGATCGCAATGCACTAGATGGGTTGCAATGCCTAGAAATTCCAATGAGAGCTGCCAAAACTGCGTAGATGGAGTCAGGTTACAAATGACACTGCTTATTAGCAGCGTTTTTAGTAAAGGTGCGTGGCACCAAGCTCTCACACACTGCTCAGGTCTAGTCACAAAGTACTTGTATGGCTGTCGCTTGTTGATCAAGTATACCTTAGCAGTACAAAATGAAAGACGCTGCACCAATTGAGTGCAACTGTCTAATGCCTTTGGCCAGCTGCTTCAAGGTACACAAGTCAATCCTGTATCAAAGACTTGCACAATAATCTGTCAAACCTCACAAAGTCCAAAACAAACTCATTAGGACATGACAAACTCAAAGACGTGGGCATTTGCCCCTCAAAATTGATTATGTAAAGGTACGCCCCGCTACTAGCAATGCGCAAGAGCAATGCAAAAAGGCATTGCTGCATACAATACAAGCTGTATACACATAATTGGCCATACTGCACACTTGAGCCACTGGCTGTATTGCCACATTTTGGACCATCAGTAGTGGGTCTGGTCTGAAGCTGGACTAGTTCTGCGCTCGTCCATCTCATCAAACCCCTCACATTCTGCTGACAAAAATCCTAACTCTGGAGAGTCAGGAATGGACAAAACATCTCCGTACACATTGCTGTGTAAGATTGCTGATTCACTCATTTCACGAAGAGCCTGAAGGTTGCTGTGAGTGCATGCTTTGTATGCTGTGTTGCGCCAGGCTGTGTCTAAGCCAAGTGGGTTTGCAGCCCCTGATGATCTGGTTGGGGGTGAAACACCACAGAAGCATTGAACACTTTTGACATGACCTTGCTTGTTGTTGCTGTCACCCTGCAGACAATGTTGTTGCTTCAGAGACTGTTGCGACCAATCAACAAATGGTTGCAAGAGCTGACTTTACCTGCCTGATACGTTGGATCTCAGCCATGCCAAGCTCGATGTCCTCCGACATCCTACAGACAAGAATGGTTTTTTGTTGACCGGTACAGCAGAAGAGCAAACAGCACTGCTAACTTCGCGAAAGATAAGCAAGGGAACACGCACCTTGACCTTGACATACAAGTGACAGGAACGTGCTCACGCTGCATAAATGTGTCTTGTTGTACAGATCTTCTCTCTCGTGGTACCCTTGCCTGGCATCACAAGCACACTCAGCACAATACTTTGCAGGGTAGCAGGGACAGCAAAGTTCGATCTGTCACCTGCTCACGGCCCTCGTTTGGCCAGCACCGGCCATCCGAGGCACGCGGAATAGGCACTGGCTTTGAGCAGGACTCAGGCATGGCTCTTACGAAGGCCCTGAGGCAGGATACGCAAAGCCGGTTCAGTCTGTCTCATACGCGATCCCACCCCATCCTGCTTCTTTTGCCCCTTCAGTACAGTGCCATCAACACATCGTGAGCAGCTTGTCGTTGATGAGACAACTTCGTACGTTTTGATGCTGAAATCCCGTGTCAACGCTGTGAATTTCCTTGCGCTGATGTTGGATTCTATTTTCTAGCGCGTGGGTTCGAACTTGTGCGGCGCGCCGGTCCATCTTCGGCTTTCAACGGCCAACCTGAATTTGCGGTCGCAAACAGAAACAAGCAGCGAAGCTCACACAGCCAACTCATCACACAGCCAACTCATCACACAGCCTTTGAGTTGAAGTGCGTCACTCATTGACGTATGGACGCCCAGGCTTTGTCGGGAACGCACTTGTGCTCACCACTTGCGCACCTGAAACCCAGTGCTACTTAGTCGACGGACATAGCACGCAGAGCGCTACATGTCGGCGGTCACGAAAAGCCCATGCTACCATCACCTGGTGTTGAGCGTTGTGATTTGCCGCCCCTGTTTCTCGCATAATAGTTTCCAGCTGTTGAATTTGCCCCTCAGCAGGTTGCAGACCTGCTGTAGTTCTGCCTGGTGAGTTCAGTAGCAGGGTAACATGATAGAATCAAAGTAAGGAGACGATTTATGTCATCCATAGACATGCACAGCTCATGCTGCAGGTTCACAGTCCACTCCTGCATAATTCTGCTTTGCGCGATATACACTGCCTTTGTGGGTGTACTGCAGGTAAGGCTGTGCAGTTGCGCAGTGAATGCTCACAACAGCAGGCGTACAAAGTGCTGCTGTGAAACACCACTCAACATTGCACAATATAAAATCCTCAACAGTGCTGCCCATTGAACCACCACCACGGCACTATCACAGCTTTCTGCTCAGACTTTCCGCGCTTGCCTCTCCCTTCTTTGCCTGGCACCATGTCAAAGATATGGCAATAAACTGATGCCAACAATTACAGTCTTGTGTCAGAGCAGATTATGTATGCTAGAAGTTTGTGGTGGAATGATTATGGCAATACAGAGACCCAACAGCTTGTACATCTATGTTTGCCAGCTGATGCAAACATGTGTAACAGCATGCAGTTGTCTCAGAACGGACATGCTGGTACAACATGCCTTGTAGTGTTATGACATACCAGCAATGGCAGCAAGCAGCATCATTAAGGTGTGTTGTGGCCTTCAGAACATGTTTCACTGCACAGCTTGCACAATGACACATCACACAAACTTCATAAGTACTAGGCGCTCATCAATCATTGACGATGTATTCTGAGTGACTGTGCAATGACAAATCTGTTGTGCTCTGGCATACAGCACGTGCAGCTTAGAGCAGAAAAGTCTTGTAGCTGTTCACAAAACAAACATTTAATGACATTGCCCGGTCAGGTGGTTGGCAGGCTCCTTTCACCCTACACACAGATACAAGGTGTTGGTAAAGAAGTGCCAAATAAATGGTGGTATATATTCAAGTACATACTATATATGTCCGAACCCTAAATATATAATTATATATACTACTTTCATTGAAACATAGTCTATGTCTCTATAGCTAAAACCCAGGGCAATCCTTGCATTGAATCAATCACTGTCAGAATCTGTGCTATCCTGCAGACCCTTGACTGGGCCAGACCTGCGGCGTTGTCTCGACTGAGACACATCAGGTTTTGCCCTGACAGTATTTGACCGTAATGCTTGACCTTGTCTGCTGTGCAAAGGCTGAGCCGTCTTCTGTGCCACCTTTGCTGACACAGGCCTGACAGCTTCTGTGGACTTTGCTTGCTCAGGCCCTTGCCTGGCTGCTTCTTGCAGAGCTGCACCATCTGCTGAACTGGCTCCACCTTCAAGCTTGCTTTCAGAGCGTCCTTGCTTGCGTGCAGCTGATTCACTTGTGAGACTGTATACCAGCTTTGCTGCAGCAGATCCTGACACAGCTGACTGCCGCACAGATGATGCTTTGACACTGTTGGAATCAACTTTCTGTCCTCTGGAGATAGCCACTGATAACTGTCCTGAAGCAGTCCTGGTTGAGCGCTTTGACGGGCCAGCCCTTGACAGCACTTTCGCAGGTACTGCCCTTGTTACTGTGGCAGCAGCAGCAGCAGGAATAGACAAAGCAGCTGCAGCACTGGGCTCCTTTGTCTGTACAATACTCCCACCTCCTGGGGCTTGCCCGAGGGGAGCCCAGCTTGCCCCAGGTAGCACTGTAAGGCCAGGCCTATCACCGCCATAGTTAAAGGACTGACGGTGCCTCAGTGTGTGGCCATCTGGCTGACGCCTGGGGTCCACATTGGGCTGTGTTTCTGCTGACTGGAGGCGCACCACAGATCCTTCTGCATGAAGCACTACATGCTCTGCTGCGTCCATGTGGGCAAACAACCCATTGGCTTGATCATACATATACCTTACACTCAGGGCACATCAGCATAGCCTGCATGAAAGTGGACACGACACAGGCACAGCAGTACAATGTAGTGCACCAAAGAATGGGCTGCACACAACAACAGGTTGTTTGTATAGTTGTTGTCAAGGAGCAACCACAAGGGGTGAGTTGCAAAAAGAGTCAAAACAAGCCAAGCAACAAGTCTATGTGTAATTGAAAATGTACCGTCAGATCCACTTTGCTGGCTTGTGCCAACTGCTGCTTGTGGGTTCTGAATCAGCAAGCGATGCTCACTCAACTCAGACAGGGCGTGCTCAAGGCCTTCCAGCAGCTGAGCCTGCTGCAGAGACTGATGATGCACCAGTTTGGATGCTGCCTCCAACTCTGCCACCAGAGCAGCCGGTGTTGCTCCATGCTTGTCACACCAGCCTTCATCTGCTGGAGCCTGGCGTTGCCGGCCTGCTGCTGCTGCTGTGCTAGGTTGCACATGACCCAAATCACTGTGCAATTCAGTGCACAATGGCTGCGCAGGTTCAGATTGTGTCAGCGCCTGTTGGTGTGGGGCAGGCTCTGCAGAGCCAAGATTTGGAGATGCAGCCTGCATCTCCAGCTGCAGCCGTTGTCCTGATGCTGGCTCAGCCGATTGGATGTGCTGTGCCAGCTGTGCTGAGCTAGGCATGTTGAGGGCACCACAGACATGGCTCGCACGCAACACACTGCGTGCCTGACCCAGGCTTGGGAAATCAGCACTTTGCACGCTGCTGCTTTGCAGCTCAGCGTTTGCTTCAGAAGCCAGAGCCAGAGAGTGACTGGTAGGTAACGGATTGGTGGAAGCAGACGTCTGATGGTCTACCTTCTGGTGCCAGAAGTCAAAAAGGCGCTGACCCTTTGGCGTAGCGACAGGAGGTGCTGGCTTGGCGTCCAGCTCTGCCCCAGGAGGCATGTGCATGAGCGACTGAGAAAGAGGGGAGGGAGTGAGGGCTTTTGGTAAGGCAGCTTGTGCCTTTTGGCTCTCCTTCTGTTGCCCTTTCCTGAGTTGAGGAGGAGGCATGAGGATGGGCACAATGGGGTTGACATCATCCTCATGATCTGATTCAGCCTGCTGGGGGGCCCTAGACTGAATGCTGGGCCAGTTCACCCATGTGGGAAGAGAGTCTGAGTCTGCGGTGTCAAGTAGGCATGGATGTCAAGGCACTCACTGTCAGACGTGCATATTGCACAGCAGCGATTCAACACAGGCACTGTAACTGAGACATGAAGCTTGCATGTGTGACTCTGTGATACCAAATTGACCGCGCAATGTGCACCACTGCAGACCCTGCTTGCAGCATCAGTCATTCACAGTGTGTGGTGGCATTACAGGCTTTCAACAAGGTTCGACAGGCAAATGGCGCAGGTACCTTGGTCTTCAGAATCAGATGCCACACTTGTACTGCTGAAACTGGGTCCCAGCCGAGAATTGGGACTGGCACTGCCATCCCTGTGGTCCGTGGATGTTTGACCAAGGGTGCGTGTCACCCACTCAGGTGGGTAGCTAGCATCACGAGGCGGGACCCTTCTTTTGCTGGGTGACACCGGCATGGGTGCCTCATCGCTGACTTCCAACTCAGGTGGGCTGCCCTTGACCCCAAGGCTTGGCTCTCTTGATAGAGACAAGGATCCAGAACTGTTGCCGACAGTCTGAGAGCTGCCAACCTCGAACATTTCATTGAGAAAAGAGTGGCTGCTTTGCTTTGATAGGGAGCTGTACCTTTGGCTGCTGTGCCGTGATAGGGAGCTGTATCTTTCACGCAGACTCAGCTCTCTTTGGATTGTCAAGGACTTTCTTCCTTGCTGACTCAGGGAGCCAGCTGCGTCATCGACTTCCTCGTCATCATCCACAGGCATGTAGCTGGACTGCCTAGGAAGGGACAGGGCTCCCTTCAGAAGGGACCCCAGTCTCTGACCCAGGCTTGCATCCCGGGGCAGTGATCTTCTTCCATGATGCTCAGCGGGGTTCCTGAGGTCCTCAACCACCCGCCCTTGGTCCTCAAATGCCTCCCCCGGGTTTTCAAGCGGCTCTGGGAGGGCGCTTGGCTCTTCCATACTCACAGCGTTGTAGCTAGAATGCCTGGGCAGGGACAGAGCCGTTTTCAGCACCGATTCCAGTCTCTCACCTAGGCTTGCATGACGCGGAGGTGCTCTTCTGCCATGTGTGACCTGCCCAGATGACTCATGGGCCCCTACAGTCTCTGCTGCAGCTTCTGGGGATCCATCAGCATCCAACGGAATGTAGCTAGATTGCCTTGAAGGCGACAGCATGTTCTTGAAAATGGACCCCAATCTGTCACCGAGGCTTTGCTGTCTGTGAGCAGGATGCAGTGTGCCAGGATCCGAGTCTGGCTGCCTGCCTGATCTGCTGGATGCCTCATGCAAGCTTGACAGCTGAGCATCAATTGTGGCGTTCAGCTGGTCTGTGTCTTCTAGCTGCTTACGCACGGCAGTCTTGGAGTCTGAAGATGCTGATGGCACTGCATGTGTAGGTGGGCCTGCCTCGGCTTCCTGCATCTTCTGAGCTGCCTTTTGAAGCATTGCAGCCAAGGCTCTTTTCCCACTGGCAGGTGCCTCAGGTGCCTTTAGGCTGACAGCTATCTGCCCATTGTCGAGGGCAGGAAGGCCACCAGCAGCCGCTTGGGCAGCTGCCTCGGCCTTGGCCTGCTGAACTGCTTTACGCATGAGGCTGGCCATGCCTGATTTGGCACCTCCAGCTGATGCAGAAGGAGGCGCTGACTCAGCTGAGGCCTGCAAAAGATACTCCTGCTTTGTACAAAAAGACTGCACACAGAGCCTGTGCAGAGCTTTGGTGATGCAAGAGGTGCTGTATCACTGCATTGTCTGTTGCGTGGACGCAAAGTGCCGTACAGATCTTATGTAAGAGCCTAGGTGACCACATCAATCTTGACGTAGAGCCAACATGCGATGCTTTGAGGGTGGCATCATGTGCATCATGTGCTCACCTCAGCTCCAAGCAGCTTGGCAAACTGGGAGGCAGGAAAGAGGCGGGCCAGGACGCTGCGAGTTCTGGTGACCTTCTGGGTTTGGTGTTGCCCCATGGCCTGCTTAAAGATGCCTGCCAAGCCATCCCCTTTGCTCTGTTGGGCCTTGAAGTAGCTGTCCGGCCAGTCATGCAGCAAGCCTCCAAACCTGCACCGGACAGTAAGACGTCAAGTCTCAAGCTGCCAAGACTGTGCAGGGTGACTTTCTGAGGCACTGCAGTGTCACCAGCTGCAACAAAGCACATCTGGACATGCAGTGGCATGATGCTGCATGATGAAACATGGGATACCCATGCAGCCTTTGGCGCTTATCTGCACGAGAGCAGGTGCAGAGTCAGCTGCTGGGATTTCTGTCCTGCTATTTTCACTTCTTGTTCACTACTGGTCCTACCAAATTTACTGTGTTTTGTTATGAGGGCTCACAAGTCAAGCATTATCCAGTTGCAGGTCTTGTCCGGGACAGCTTGTCTGAACATGTGGCATTGGCCATCAGTCATGCATGGGTTCCGCCCAACACAGCTGATTAGGCATGCACTGAGAAGAAGCGAGTACCTAGACAGGACAACCTTGGTAAGCACTTGCAGATCAACTGCAGGGCCGTCAAGCTGGTGACCTTTGCGGTGGACAATCTCCCCAAGCAGCTTTTGCATCTCCTGCTTGTCCAGGTGCTCCTTGAGGGAGTCCATGTGGATGCCCAGAATGCCCTGCCTTTGTCGTTCCTACAAGCACAAGTGCTGTGTACAGACCAATACCCATCACTTATCACATGACAATGACAACAACACTGAAAAGGATGATGATTGCTGACATGGGCATCAACAACGCAGCGGCCCGGTGGTGATCAAAGCATGGGGTTAGACAAGCTAACAAGCCTGGCTGCAACCCAAACGAGTCATGGTATGCAAGCAGTAAACATTTATATCTGGCAGCGTACAAGCCACTGAACTGCGATATAGGTCTTTGCAGACACCCTTGATGCTTCATGTTCTGTTTGGCATGCGGACATGACCAGCAATTTCATGTGACTGCAATGGCATGCAATCATTCAGCATACTGCTGAGCTTCAACTGCAGCATCCTTGCTCATCCTGTACATTGCTGTGCTGATGCACGTCAGCATGTGCCTGCAGCAGTCTGCATCGTGTTTATGATGCCTTGCGTTGCACAGCAGCTCATGCCTGTAACCTGTCATTTCTTGACAGAGGCTACTGTCTTGATTGCTGAAAGGCAGATCGTGTTGATTTCTTTCACAAATGGGTGGAGAAATACCTGTATAGTGAGCTGCTCCTGTTGGCCTCTGAGCCTGGCCCACACATTTGTCTTCTTCTTGCGTGGGGCAGCCCTGAGGAACAGGTCAACCAGCAGGGCATTGCTGGGCGCCCCTGCCAGGTTCTGACACAGCTCTGCTAGGAGCACAGCCAAGTCCTTGTGGATGCCGATCTTCTTCTTCTGGGCGTGTGCCTCCTCTTTGAAGGAGGAAACTATAATCACCTTCAGGAACCTGCATTTTGGACATGGCAGGTGCTATGCTGTGTATAGTGTTGCAGACAAGATAGACAATGTATGAAAGAAAAACTGTCAGGGGCAACGCTGAATGTAGTCCTGAAAATAAGATAGGCAACATGAAGAAAAGTGTGTCAAATACAATGCTAAGGTGTAGTACTAAAGATAATTTAGACAACATGTGCGAAGGAGTGTCAAATGCAATGCTGGTTATAGCACTAGAGACAACATGAAAGTCAGTAGCAGACCTTTGCTGCTGCGCACATGTCATGCAACATGCATTATCCCTCCGTACTATGCTACGTACATCTGATGCATCACGGCGTATTCAAGATCAGCAAGCTGCAGAGTCTTGCTTATGCTTAGTGCATAATCCTCTCATCAACTCTGCGAGCTGCAGACAGGCGAGGCAGCAGACCTCACATGAGCATAGAGAGCATGATGTGGTGTGCTAGCTTCAGACATGGCCTGAGACTGCACACAGACTGCATGAGATGCTGCCAAGGAGCTGCCACAATATGCACTTGCTCATGGGCCATGTCAACAGAGATCATGCAGGCATGTTAAACACTACTGCTTGAACACCCAACGAATACACTTGCTGGTCACTGACGGCACAGTCGGGTTTAAACTTGGCCTAATTCCTAAACCCAAAATCTAAATATATACTGTAAGCATGAGCGTGACACAGACTCACCACCAGAGGATGAGGACTGAGGTGATGGGGGGCAGGAAGTACCAAGCGTAGGCCTGGGAGCGCAGCAGCCAGTTCATCTGCATGGGGCCAGTGGTGATCACCCCCAGGTCCTGGTCGTAGTTGGCCACCTGCTGTGTGAACATCACCTCAAAGTAACCTGCAGCATACGCGCATGTCTCGAGTTTCAATTGTTTTGAATGAATGCGTATCAGTCATGGTGCCTTTGATAGGCAGGTACAAGCTCCCAAGGATGCGCTGAGCTACTGTCAAGGTTTTGGAGCCACTTGTGACTCACAAGACGTCCTGGCCTGAGATGCACATGTGGATTTGATATTCAGCAGTCAGCACCACTTGATACATCAGGTCCTGAATCAAGTGAGTCACGCATTGCAGCCACATCACTCAGCAGTGTGGGTGGTTTCACGTGCATCATGGCACTGCAAGCATCAGCGAGGGAAGCAGGCAGGGCTCACATGCAAGCACACATGCAGGTCTGAAGAAAGTGCCTCTGGCACGCCCATGGCCAGCAGGAGCCACAAAGTGCAAGAATTTTGCAACAGAAAACTCGTCAGAGCATCATTACACGACACATGCAAGCTAGAACTGGTTCACAACCAGATGGATGATGGGTGAAGGGGCTCCCAATAACAACAGAAGGCAGGCCGGCTGTGGCCAGCTGCCATTTGACAAAGGGACAGTGTCTCAATCTCAGCAGCAAGTCACCTGAGATGGAGTCGGGCAGGGTGGTCATTGTGCTTTCAAAGTCGCCAAAGAGGATGTGGCCCATCACTGCAATGAGGATTGACACCGCCAGCACTGTGTATCCCACGTCCAGAATCCATGGCAAAGCCTACAAGGAACCTTTAGTGTTGCCATGCAGCCAGTTGCTCAAGACTGGATCATGCGTGGCAATCAGTCAGTCAGTCAGTCAGTGATTTTGCAGTTGTTGGGGCCAGCCCATTTGTTCAAATTGCAGTATTTCATCAGAAAACGAAATAGACCAAAAAATGACGTAGACAAACAAATTCAACATGGAAACTGTCATTGTACGCGGAAAGCACCCAAATGTTGAGACACGTGGCACGTGCACAGCTTCTTCTTTGGATTTTAGAGCATTTGCATATGACTAGACAGGAGTGGCATAGGACTGGACAGGAGTGACATCAAAGGCCTGGTCTGCAGCCCTGCTTGAATGTTGCGCATGATTCCATGAGTCCTTCATGCATGAAAAGAGGCTGGAGGGTGATTGACATGCTGTTATGATGATATTAGTGTTTGGTGGTGCAAGGTAGGCTAGGTCAGCGCACCAGAAAAGGGATGATAATGCATTGAAGACATGGAAGAATGTCAAGGAACCAGACATGAGAAACTCCCCTTCATGCGTTTGCACGCAACTATGAATGATGTTGTGAGTGGTATTTGCAACACAAGCAGCTGTACACCTCAGAGATTGATGCTGACCTTCCTCTCACAAACAGCGCAGCACAGCACAGCACGGCACATGTGTACCTTGAGGGTGGTGCTTGTCAGGATGGAGAGCCTCTTCTGGGCAGATAGCACCCTGATAAGGCGCAGGATGAGCATCTGCATGGTGATGCCCTGCAGGGTGGTGAATAACACTATCTGGTTGCTCATGGTGTCCACTGCGGCATACATGGCGGCCATGCTGTCGAGGCCAGTGTTGACATCAGGCAGAGTCCACCGGCCTGCTGCTCCTGGCACCTCCCCATACGTGCTGATGGATGAAGCTGCAAGAAGGCAGTCACTGACTGAGACACAGGAACAGATGAAAGGCTTTGCATTGTGTGGAAGCTATGCTGTCAAGGCCTGAATGCAGTTCAGGGTCCATGACCTGCTGCTGCTGACGACACCGCTGATCTTGAGATGTGCCGATGGCTGAAGCTGTGCAAGCACAAACATGTGCTCAGATATGACAACAAGAAAATCAAATGCTTTGCAGTGCTTTGCTTCCATGCTTTTCAGGCTTTGTTTGTGACATAGTGAGTGAGAGTGTGAGCCTGCTGCTCCCCGTGTCTGTGTGCTGACAGCTGACGCTGCATTGGCATGCTTAGCTGCTCACACATCAGAGGGGAAGCTAAATGTGCTGAATCTCAGCGTACATGGTAGCACGTTACGACTGAGTGTGAGTGAAGCAGGTGCAGAGACGCCGGACACGAAATGCAGCTTGAGTCTGTAAGAATCTGAGGCAGCCAGCTCACCATTGTCCACAGAAGAGTCTTGTTTTGTGGGCAGCAGGAGGCGGGCTTGAGCCCCTCCTAGGGAGTCATACACCTGGTATGTGTCCTGAGGCTGGAAGTCCACCAGGCTCTGGATGTACACGCTGTAGGTGATGAGGCAGATGAGCATGGAAGCCAGCACAGCCAGGTCATACACCACCCAGGTCTCGCCAAATGCAGCCTGTACACATGTGAAAGCAATTGCTACTTTGGAAACAATCAGCACAGCCAGGTCATGACTGAGCACAGCCTGTACACATGTGAAAGTAACTATGGCTTTGCAGCCAGTCAGGACACCAAGACAAGATGTTCAGACCAGATTTCAGATGTTTCACAACTTCAGAATCTGCACGACACTAGTAACTCTGCATGAAGGGCTACCAAGGAAGCATGCCTTCCTATGTCACAGTCAGGGACTGCATGGTGCGTAAGTCATGTCATGAAGGTACTAGCTATGCTTGTTCAGATTTGAGGATTCACACCAGGATGATCTTCCACACAGACGTTGCCTTTTCCAGCCTGCCCCAGACGCTGACAGCCACAATGCCTGCTTGGGCTGCAGTCAGCAGGATCAGCAGCACAAAGGCAGCCATGACAGTCTGGTCCATGCTGTCACTGCTGAAGCTGAGAGTGACGTCAGGCACAGCCTGGAAGTGAGCCACCACATCAATGGTGCCAGATGGGTCCCATGTGAAGTCCACTCTGGCATACCTGCATCCCACGTCACTCTGTCTGATCAAAGCATAAGAACTGTGGTTGTCAAGGTTCAAAGCAACAGGCCAGCACAAGGGTCTAGGCTCACAAACACACATTGACGGGAGATCCATCTAGCTAGTCTATATACTTGCTGACCAGATGATGTTCTGTTTCTGTTGAGTCCATGCATGTGGACAACGGGACTGTGCTCTTGCTGCATGTATCAATGCTGCATATGAGCATTGAGCGCCCAGGGGAGTGTGTTTTTGGCATGTACTGGCATCGCTTTGGTTGGCATCAAGTGTGTACTGTTGATGCCAAGTTTACAGGTTACATACATGTAGCTTACCCGTAGACCTTCAGCTCTGAGTTGAATGTCAACAAGCGAGCCGTCAATGCGGCAGTGTTCACATCCAGATAATTGCCCTCCGTCAGCACTGTCAACATTCTCTGGCTGTCATTCTGGCTAAGCCTGTTGTCAAAGACAGCAGGAAAACCTAGCTGAAAGCCAGACATGCTCCTCGCGTGAAAGCCATATGGTGTGCCAATGTAAGGAGTGATGTCCACTGTTGAGGAGACATTATAGAAGTCCGCTGCAACCAATGCAACACAAAGTTAGCGTCCTGCTCGTCTGTAAGAGACACAGACATCACTAACAGCAGCAGCAGCAGCTGCAACAGTGGCGGTAACAGAAACGCTGATGGTTAAGAACACATGTGAAAGGCAGCTGTGGGAGCATTATCGGGGTCTCAGAGCATGGTGACATTCACGCAGTGTTCTAATATGCAGATCAACAAGGGGACTCAGTTGGGCACCCAAAGTGCCTTAAGATTGTAGTGTGCTGAGCAGATGTGTCCCAGGAGAGAGTACAGAACTTGTTTTTGGGGATGTGGAAATGTTGCTGACTACAAAGAAAAGTCCATTACATAGTGCAAACCTGACCTCAGAAGCGCCTGGGGACTGAAATCGGGCTTTTCTACACCAAAGAAGATTTTTTAGCTGTTAGGGATGTGAAATTGTCACAGGGTTTTGACAAACATTTACTTCATACTAGACAGTCAGATTCACTGCAAGGGTTGATATAGATAAGCGAGGGTTTGATGAGAAAAGGAAGGCACTAAGGGTATGTCACCCGCCTTTGCACCCCAGATTTGCAGCGTCAGCATTGATTTACACAGATGACACGTTGCTTGTCAAGAAGACGCTGACCTGTACTGAGACTGGCATCGTATACAGATGAAGTCTGTAAGAACACAGCATCCACTCCATACGGCAGCAGCCCTCCAGTTGTGTTAGCCTGAACAACCACCTGCCCGGTGGCCGCATCATATATCACAGCAGTATCTGTGCAGTCTGTTGTGAACTTGGCGAAACGGCGGTCGCAGGACTTGGTCACTGTCTTGCGTGTGGACTGCAGCAGCAACCCGCCCACCACTTGATTGCTGTTCCAGCCTGCGATGCAGCAAGAAGTCGCCTGGTGAGGTTGTTTGAGATCGCTGGGGACTGCTCCACAGGCTTTCTTGTGTGCTCAAGCAAGCACAGTCTTGCTGTCACATGCTACCACGTTTGCACAGTGTTTGTCATCAACAACTGTATGCATACCCTGTGGGACTGCATCCTCAACATGCAGGTCTTCGAATCAAAGGCTGTGAGGGCAAGTACAGTGTGTGCATTCCTTTACAGCCTCACAGTGTCAATGCACACAGTTCCACAGCCAGAGGACACTATAAACCACTAGCATTATGCCACCGCTGTATGACGCAAGGCTGCAGTCAAATCGCAGCTGCTGCAACACGCAATGCAGACAGTAACTGCAGGCAGGGCTCACCCACTACTCGGGACAGCTGCTGATTTGTATAGGCTGCAACTGTAGAGTTGGTGGTGTTGTACACAGTTGTACTGTTGGTCTCGACTGTCACAGTCGTCGTGGTGTAGTTCATGGCCAACTGCAACACAACAGCAAAGGTGGGCATGAGCAAATGCACCATGAGAGTGAGCCACCAGTTCACATGTCAGCAGAAGCTCTGCAACTGAACAAAGCAACTGAACCCATAAGTGTCTTGCAGGTCTAGTTCTCTGTCCATGAACGGTGCTCAGTGAACAGCACTCTGCATGGCTGCATCAAATGCAGACGCTTTGGACACGATGTCAATGCCTATCTTTTACATTTTGACACTGTGATCGAAAGTGATGCAGCCTCCCTCAACCATGCGTGACTATGTAACCACAACAGGTGAGAGTCTGCCGTCTGGAGGCAGTCAAAGCAGGCGGCAGCGTAGCACTGCAGTTGCTGGGCCTCACGGATGTGCCGTCTGTGCTGCTGCATGGCGTGCTCTGCAGGCGGCGTCTACTAGGCAGCAGTCCATCAATCTCCTGGGTGATGTTGGCTGCGCTCACATAGAACTGCACCCTCACACTTCCATCGTCACCTCTGGCACAGCCTGACGCCACAGTCAGGGAGATGCTGCCTGATGGTGTGCTGAGTTGGGATGTTGCCGAGGAGGAGCTGCCACTGATGGCTGTCGCAATCTCTGCCTCGTAGGCATGTGAGATGACTGACAGCTGGAGCTGCAGCTCCTGTGGCATGAAGGGCTGACCTCAGTCAGCATGACAAGGGTGCGGCCAGCAGAAAAGGGTGTGTGTGCTGAAACATGGGCATGCACTAGATGGTAGGCAGCCTTCAGACAGACTTCAGGAAGCTGGACTTTGCTGTCACACACAGCAAGTATAGACAGCTTGAGCTGAGTTCCGCGTAGGCACAATAGATGGAGGCAGGCTTGGTGTCCGGCTACACCCACAAGCAAGCACCTCGGCATGTATGGGACAGCAAACATCAGATCCTTGATTATTTGCCATGTTACAAACAGTAGATGTAGATCAGTTGCAATATGTTTGATGCATGGCCATGCAGTGCTATGTCTTGGTATGTCATGCTTGGTGCTGACCACATATGGACCCTGTAAAGGCCAGCTGATCTGTACATACTTGCAGCAGTGGATGCTCTGCTGCAGCGCACTCCATGAAGCATAGGCAGTTGGGTTACACACACAGTGCAGCAAATGTATAGCAAAAATTGATTGCTGCTGAGCAAGAGAGCCATGCAAAATAAGGGCTGATGGGTAAGTCAATACAGCACCTCGACAGAAGCTGAAAAATCATCTAGCAGGTCCTGATAGTCATCAGCAACAGTTGCATAAGGCACGACCCACTGTGGATTCACCCCCACTGACATTGCGGCCTCCATCTCGTACAGCTCAGCTTGCACGCAGGTCAGGTTTGCCAGCAGGCCTGCATTCAGCAAGCGTACAAATCTGCACGTGTTTCAGCTGCTTTGCAGCATGTGTGCATGTCAGATTGGCAAGCAGCCTTGAGGGTGTTCTTGGCCAAGCTCAAATGGCATGCCTTCTGTGATGGCGTTTTCTGGCTGGTGCAATTGAGCATGTGACCTGTGAAACGACTACCAAGCTGACCATCGTGCAACAGGACGGCTTGTGTAGCAGCCTGTTGCTACAGATCAGAGTACAGCTTCGATTGGCGGATTGATCACAGAAGGCAGAAGCAGCAAGAGCTCAGCAATGTCTGTCTGGCAGCATAGCGCAGCTTGACATGCCACAGTATGGCTTGATGCAGCACAGCACAGCACAGCACACACAAATCAGCACACCTGACAGAACGACTGTGTCGTTATTGACAGCGGCGGTTGTCAATGAGTACGCAGTCAGCTGGGCGCCGCCACTGCTGCTAGCGCTGCTGCTGTCCACTGCCGTGATGCTCAAAGCTAGGGCGCTGTTCAGTGATGATGCAACCAAGGAAGAGTTCATCACCAGATCTGCAACGTTGCAAAACCTCTTGTGGAGCAACAGACCCCGGCGACTAGCAGCTTCACCAGGCAGCCCATACAAGCCGCTTTTGGCAGATGCAATGCGGTGTGACACCAGCTGATGTGCTTGCAGCAGCCATGACTTCAAAGGACAGCAATGCAGTAGCTGCTGCAAATGGCTATTGCTGACAGACAAGCAGAGAGCGTGGCTTGTTGGTGTGCACCTGTCTGCAGCAGCAGGGCTGTCCTGTTGCCGGTTGGCCAGACAAAGATGGTGGTCTTATAGCCCATACATTGTAAACTGAACACATCAACAACATGACAGGCACTTACTGCTGCTCGATTGCAAGAGCCGCCGTCTGCCAGAAGCAGCAACAGCAGCAGGAGCAACATCAGTAATGTCTCCTGAAACCCCCAACTCGGCGCTCAGAGTCAGCGTCAGCAATGCTGAGTCTGAGGTGGTCATCGCCAGAGTGTAGTTGTCAACAGAGACTGTGGGCAGAGTCACGGGTGCCCAGGTCAGATTCTGTGCTGCTGCTGCCGCTGTCAGGTTAGGTGCGCTGACAAATTCTGCAGGCAGCTGCATAGCGTCAAGGATCTGGCTTTTTCTTTAAAAACAAGTTCACTTTGTTTGGTGAAGATCCATGCAGAAGTACTTTTACCCAATGTGTGGCGTATATTTGCGAAATTGACTAACTTACAAAATTTTCCATGATGCCGGTGTCAATGAAGTACAATGACACAGAATCAGGTGGCAATGCTGCCCTCTGGGGCACTGCCGCTACAACTTATCGGTGGCACCGTCAGTGATAACGCCCGACTGGCTTCATTTCCTATGCAATGCTGATTCACTGAAATACAGTTGACAGATGCATCATGGCACACACACAGTCAATGCATGAGAATCACTGTGTGGGCTACATGCAGCAAGCATAGCAGCAGCACCAACAGCAGCCGCATCATCAGCAGCAGCATCAGCAGCAGCAAATCAGCAGCACCAGCAGCAGCAACCTAGAACCAAACACAGCAACTCACCTGAGATGAGGCCTGCTGACACAGCACCAGCAAGGGCAGCTGTAGCATTGCTGGTTGCTGTGAGGATGTCAGCCTGGGCCTGAGCATCAGCCAAGGTAGCAGCAGGCAGGGTCAAGGGCAGGGTGAAGGTGACAGCATATTGTTGCTGCACCTGCACCAGCCGCCAGTTGGATGCCAACTGAGCATAGCTGTCCTTGGCCCTGCACAAGACAAGGTAACTTCACGACAACAGCATGTTGTCATTGTAGTTGTAAAGCAGCCAGACTGATGCTGGTTGAGCATAGCTGGCTTTGGGTTTACATTAGACATCATTTATGAAATTGCTTGAAAGTGAAATTGGACTGATCAGTGTTGGTGTTGATGCACCTGCGCCCGTTGGCAGGTTGATGCCAGCTGAGCATAGCTGTCCTGGGCTCTTTGCAGCATCAGGCAGCGCCATGGCTGCTCACAAGAATGCTAAGAGCGCCATGACAGACGCAGAGCATGACGCACATTCCAAGGGAACATATTGGATGCCTCCCAAGTCGAGTTTCCCTTCAGCGAAACGCACATGACTGACAGGTATCGCCTTGGGTCTGAAGCAAGTAGGGCAGTACCTGTAGAGATAGAGGTATGATCCAGGCAGACACAGGCCCGCTGCTGCACAAGAGATATCACATGCGGGGCATACTTCATTGGTGGAGCAGGGGGTGACGTCCACTGCAATGATGCTGCTGCAAATGTCCTTCCCTGTGCTGTCCAGCGACACAGCACCACAGTCCTGTGGGGGAGGCAACATATGTTGCAACCAGAATGCTAGTATAATATGCCTGAGCAGTTGGCACTGCTGAGATGCAGTCACATCTTCAGTGTCAGGAAATCTGATGGACTCTTGCTGTCACTTGTGGTGATCTAGCCTTGATCTGTGTAAACATGCAGCATGCACAATGGCACTTTATTGCCATACAATATTGCCACACGCAGGGCATCGACATGGAGTGAAGCACATGGCATGCATGTAGTTGTCAGGATGTGTAATGACTATGGGCATGGAACGTTTGACCACGCCCTTGCAAGCCTGGTGCAGAATTGGACTAAGCGGTGGGCAGATTTCACTCAAGACAGATGAAATGCTGTGAAGCTGTATACATGCATGTCTCAGGTGGAGGAAGCCATTTGTCAAGTGCAAGGTGTGATAGGTGGACCAGGTACGGTACCGAAACATTGGAGATGCTTGTGCAGGGTAGCAATGGCACAGAAGTAGCGACTCCGTAACCAGTAGTAACGCTTGTGGAGTTGCCGTAGGCCACAAAGGTGAGACCTGGTGGACCTTGCACCAACGCATCTCTGCAGATGACAACACCGACAGTATGGCAGTTCTGCAACCGTAGCCATTGTACTGGCATGTGACAGCAAAAATGCAGCTTCAATCAAGTTTACAGAAGGCGCAGCAACAGTGCTTAAGCCAACATATGAATCCTGCAGAGCACACAATGTCTGCAGTGTGAAAAGAACTGCTGAAGGTGTTGGTGCATGTCAAATTCACCAGACACAATTTATACATTATCGAAAAGGCACGCAAGCCAGACAGGTTTTGCACACAGACACAGCAACTCAGAAGCAGACTGTCCAGAAAGACATTTGAAGGCAGGATGGAACATTATACCTGAGATCACAGGCAACAGTACTGCAGGTACCATCAGAGCACAAGTACTCCCCAGTGTCACATGGGTCAATGATGCTGATGGTGCGCGTCACACTGGCATTCAAGCTGGGAATGGAATAGTCAAAGACCATGAACTTGACAGCAAAGGTAGTGCCCACAGCAGCAGAGGTGTTGACTGCGCAAGAGGCAATCCCCTGCTGCGTGAAAACATATCCTGCATGCATGGAAAGGCGTCTGCAACTACGCTGCAGCCTGTCATTTGTCAACCTGACGATGTGCAGAGCTGCCGACTGCACAATATCAGATAGCACATTCTTTGTTCTGTGCACTTGACAAGCTCCTTTTGATTTGACAGAAGAAGTGTGTGTATCAATGCTTTAAATTTGCAACGACAGCGCAGACTCTTTGCAGGCTTCAGACATATCGAGTGCAACCATACATGTACTTTTGACAGGACACCTCAGAGCTTGACATCGGTGCAAAGCAGGCATAGGACAATTGCCAGGTCTGCGTGGACAGCACCTCAAAGACAAAGGGTGTCAAGTTGGGAGAGGGGGAGGGGGGGGGGAAGAGAGGGAATAGCTCACCTGGGCAGGACAGACCCAGACAGGATGCAGGGGGGCAGGCCAGTATCCTACTGGTCAGATTCCCATCTGATGCACTGATTGCAGTTGCGCCCAGCTCACACAGCAAGGCTGCATCAGGACACAGAAAGAGTCATGAAGCTGGACTGTGTGACCGCGCATGAAGATCTTGATCTGCAATGCCCCATGCTTGTGTGCTTGTCTGATTTTCTTTCTGCTCTTTCTGATGCATTCATGTGTCTACGCTGAACGCTGTAAGCCTGGCAAAAAAGCCTGCCATAGTGCTGGATGTGAAGAGATGTGCCTGACTTGACTGTGCAACTTCATGTTGCCCACTTATAACAATGTAAACTTGCGTGTGTGTGTGTAGACGCAAGTCATGCGGCCTCTAGAGTGTACCTGACGTTGGTGTTTGTCCTGTGCTGCAAGCTGCATAGCTGTGTCCCTGCAAAGTTCAGCAGCAGGTTCAGCAGCAGGTTCAGCAGCTGCTGCTTTTGAGACTTTGCTATGAACCTTCAGGCATAACTTGCAATCATTGCGTGTTGCAGCTCAGGTGTGCATTGCAACTTGTCAGCAAGATAGCAAGCAGGGCCTGACAAGTAATATGATCATGACAGTCTGTGGCTGCAATGCATGCTGATCCTGCCAGATGCAGGTCTGTACAGCTAGGCAGTCAAGCAGTACCATGTGGTGTCCATGTTGCTGCAGGGGATGTACAAATGCCACTACTCTCAGAGAAACGTGCGTTCCATGGTAGAACTCTGAACTGAGGAACGCTTGGGGACTACTATCAGGAATTTGACTGTAGGGAGATCTTTTAGTTGTGTGTGCAGCACTGAATGCTATGGTGGTCTATTTTCAGCAAGAACCTGCTGGGCTAAACATTGGCTTGCTCACGTGCTTATCACAACAGTGAGAGTTGCTGCACACTGGTTTGGAGTGTACCTGTTTGACTTGCACCAAGCCTGATAGGTAAGTGCCGTTGATCAGCATAATGACTGGACTTGTTACGACTGTCAATGCCAGTGCTGTGCTGGAAACACAGAGGCCACTGACACTGCAGGTCACCTGAACCTCACAGAAAGCATGTGACAACTGTGCTACAACATAGCATCCAAAGGAAGTGGTGACTCTGCACAGCATACTTGCAAAGCATCTGCTGGGATGCAAGCTTCATTACAGACAAGATACACCAAATGCAGTGTCCATGGGCATGCACAACAGCACTTGCTGTCAGCGACTTCAGAGAGAAGAGAGCATTTCCAGATGGTAACCACATCAAGGTTGGGTTGCAGCATCCTGTTTGAATGGCAACTATGTCATGGTTGAATTGGACCAGCCTTGTGGTCAAGAGGGGTACGCTAATGGGCAAGCTGTGAAAGGCAAAGACCAAGATTTATGCACCTTGTTGGAACACAGAGTCTCTCCCAAAGGGCAGACAGGCTCCACCACCAGAGTACGCTTGACACTAGCAGACATGCCTTGGCTGTTTGTCACACTGAAGGTCAATGTGTAGACGCCTGCTACCTTTGTGTTATAGCTGCATGCATTGATGCCTGTACTTGTGAACAGGTACCTGCAAAGCATTGGAGCTGGGATTTCACGCCGTGGGGCAGGCCTTTCAAATTGAGTGCATACAGGCCTTGACAAGCAGCTGCCACAAGGGCAGTGCAACCTAGTAGCACATGGCTTCTTCTGCCACCACAGGTCTGTTGGCGTCATGACAGCAAATGCTAGTATGGGGCTCAAGCAGGCACTGATGCCCCTTTGTATGTTTTGCAGGCATGAGCATTGCAGCTGGACGATATATTGGACCAGGTAAGCAGGTCTCTGAGCATGTCAAGCCTTACTTGGAACTTGAGGTGGAACAGGCCTGCACGCGGGCTGTCAACACACCATCTAGAGAATCTGAAGCTGAGCAGCCCCTGTGCACAGCAAATGCTTTATGACGCTTGTTAGGATCCAGGCTGCAGGCAAAACAGACAGCGGCTGCGGTGCTTGCTGTAAGAAAGATGAAGAGCAGCAGAGAGCAGGAAGCATCAGCCACTCCAGCACATTGCCACATAGCCCTGATGATGTTTAGAATGTCTCATGTACAGCAACAGCACAGCAACAGCACAGCACAGCATGGCATAGCACAGATTGCCCATCATCAGCACATCATGAGCATGCATGAAGTGCACACTGCATGAACTCAGATCAACACAAATGGCAATTCATTCACACCTGTCACATATGACATTGGTAGGTTGTGGGGTGGGACAAGCCAGGTAGGAAGTGCCCTGAATCACGTCCAAGACCGCCTGCCCGATCAGCTTGATGGTTGGATACGTCGCACTTGTCACTGTTGTTGTTGTGCTCTCAATGCACAACCCAGCGCTGGTGCTGCAGAACAGTGTCCCATCACTGGCTGTACATGTAGTGGTTGGCGACTTGCAAGCAACTATCACTTCTCTCAGTCCCTCCACAGCAGTGTTTCCAGCTGAGTCAGAGACGTCATATGTGATAAGGTAGGGGGTTGAGGCAGTTGTAGGGGCAGATGTGTCCACTGCCCCTACACCAAAGGTGGACAGCCGGCTAGTGATGTTCCCATCAACATTGTCCGTCGCTGTTGCACCTGGGTCCACATATGTGGTTCCTGCAGCATTGGTAATGCTTGCTGCAAACCTGATCAAGGCAGCCACTGCACTTGAAGCTGTTGCAGCTTTGTGGACTTCAAGAACGAATACTTGCATCAACATGCAAGTGACTCTATGCTGAGACCTGATGTAAAGCTGAGTCATGCAGTGATTGCACGCATGCCACCAATATGATGCACTGTTTGTGATTGGACAGCATGTAGTCGTAGCATGCCTTGTATTCAGTGTGTCGTGCATATTCCAATCCACGCATGCACACTATTGAGTCACATTGGTGCATTGTGAGAACCAGCTGTGTAGGCTCGCAGACAGGCAGTTCTGGGCAGGCGTGAGCTAAGCAACGAGTAGAGCACACTGTGTGAGATGTGTGCCTGATCAAGACACAATTGCTTTCCTTGCATGCTCACCAACATAGACAGTGGTCACAATCAAAAGCTGCCCAGTTGGTGTAGTGGCATTGACACTGAGGGAGTTCAACAGGACTGTGATGACTGGAGGCGTTGTGTCAGCAGCTGCAGGGCTGCTTGCAGCTGTGCCACATATAGACGTTGCAGAAAAACACACCGTATACAAGGAACACCTGCAACCGTCAGCTTGTGTGACTATGATGTCATGTAACAGAGCAGCTTGCTGTTGCAAAGTCATCATCAGGAAGCACTCATACAGCACCAGCTGACAAGGTGATGCCACAGTGCTTCCACTACAGGGTTAAAGCAACATTTGGCGGCAGGAAGAGTTGCAAAATGCATCCAAAACTTGAGTTGGCTATAGTCATGGTTGCATGCCTGCAAGTGGACGAGCAGAAGTGCTCTGGGGAGGTACAAGGGCTGACAACTGTCACGGTCTGAGTGGCGCTGCCCACATTGCCCGCAGCATCTTCTGCAGAGTATGTTACCAAATAGCTGCCTGCCTGCAGCCAAATTACCCAGCTGTGTCACCTCATATGTATGACAGCATCTCAGATCCTGTTTCAGTCACTTGTCAGTGACTGACAACAGTGATGGCACAGGGATGTGTTAGGCGTGACAACCCTTGGTCTATACACCGATGATGGTATAGCCGCTTGTCAGCTGGAACCTGACAGGTTGATGGGAGGAGACTTGCATGCAGCAACAGGCCTGACATGAGTTACTTGACAGGCACCATCCACACACACACCTAGGGAGGTGCAAATTACTGATTATACCGGACCAATGTTGTCAAATACCCGGTAACATTACCAATTGGTAAGTAAGAAAGTAATGTATCAAAAAAGTTAGTACTGTCCAACTGCCATACATGGCCGTTTTCAACTTTGCAAGCGGCAAAGCACAGCTCTTGCTAAGGGCAATGCATCTGCCAACTTACACAAGTTTTTGAGCAATATTCCTACCTCAAAACAACAATTGACCTGTTTCAAAATAATGCACCAAATTCTTGCAAAAAAATCTCAACAAAACCTATTTTTGTGACCAAATCCCCCTGATTTTGGCTCATTTGGGCTTATTTTGCCCATTCCCTGTGAAATGAGATGAAAGGAATACTTGCTTGAATTACCTTATTTCACGACCCAACAAAAAATTAGCAGTAATTGCAGTAACATTTCTATTCAGTAATGATTGATGAAAGGTTATTTGCACACCCCTACACACCCCTACACACAACGCAAGATCACACACCCTGGTTGCCTTCAGGACAGTGCTCATCAAGATTGCCACAGCCTTGGTCCTTGCCTAATTGGACTGGATTGACAATGTCCACAGATTACTTACTAGTATTTAGAGTACCAAACACAGAAATATTTCATTATGTGTTTACAGCATGCACACATGCAAACGATGTACAACTGTCTAGGCTGAGCCAGCAACGATGGTACAAGTACTTAATGGCACCTATGTGTTTGACCTTATTGAGTGCAATAAAGCAAGCTGATGCATGATGTCAGTGTTCATATTTGTGATACAAGCTGTGTGCAAGTCAAAAGCTTACCACCATGGTGTTGATAGCGCTTAGCCCTTTCACAGTGATTGCTGTTATGGCACCGTCAACAGCATCATAGACTGTCCCACCTGGATCACTGTAAGCCTGGCCCTGTATGCACAAACTGCTATGCATTTGTACCTTGTTGCTGTTAGTCATGCCAGCTTGGACATGCCAGGTACTTACATTCAATAGGCAAGTGACTCCATGCTGCACCCTTACAAAACTGAGACGGCCCAGTGATGGCTTTACATGCAATGACTGCATAACACAGGCTGTGCATACTCAGCTGTGATGCATGCTGTGCAAAGGAGCACATGATACCTGGGTGACTTGGTACGGGTCAGCTCCCACGACTGTGATGACAGGTGGCACTGTATCGGGTGCCGTGGCCAGGGTGGCAAATGAAGATGTGACATTGACAGCAGGTACCAAAATCTGGCCAGGCGGGGGTGGGGGGGA
>JAABUO010001633.1_pt1 | contig 28636 bp, 12 predicted proteins | sample 5559291 | NCBI WGS metagenome assembly JAABUO01 (sample SAMN10711878, study PRJNA513372) | rock metagenome | isolation source: Antarctica rocks | place: Antarctica: Victoria Land, Finger Mt sud | reverse complement strand
TAAAAATTTAAGCTATTTAATTAAAGAAAAACGAATGATCATTAATATTACTTATTAATAATATGTTAAATTCTTTTTACGAGCTAACTTTAATTATGTTTAAAATCATTAATGTTAATACACATTTAAAATTTCGAATGTTTAATGCTCTTTTTAATCATCTTAATGTTATTAAAATAATTATACGTAATAATACATGTACTTTGTAAGCACTTGTTCTTCGAGCTTGCGAACTAGCTTTTATAAAGCTCGTAAAATATTATTTTAAGACGAAAAATAAAGATGAACTAATATACAATCTCGCTATGATTTTAGATTTTACTTAAAAGTTAAAATTATATTAAGATTAAGATGCAAACGAGAACGATGAACATGATTTTAATAAGAATGTTTATTCTTATTACAACAAGTATAAAAAGAAGTTTAAGAATTATTTTCGTTATCATTATAAAGAAAGAATTATAACTTTAAAACTCGAAACGTAAGTGACTAGTAATGTTAATTAAATAATATAATATGATAATGCAATTAATTATTTATTAATAATGCTATAGCCTGTTGTAATAACTACACGAACTTTTCTTTAAAGAATTTAACGTCGCTTTTCATCTGTTAATGAAAATAATTAATATCTTCGCATTAACGCTATTATTAAGAAATCTTTAACATGAAAGTATTAAAGAGATAACGTCTCGAACTTTTTAAGATTAATTTAAATAATTAAAAATGTTCTTTCATGTTTAATATTCTCTGTAAATATTAAATGAATATTTAATCTTGCGAGAAAAGTTTATCGTTAAGATTAATTACAAATGACTTCAGAATTAATTAAATAAATAATGTTTCTTAAATATTATAATCGTATTAACTTAAATTTCGAGAAGATTATTATTAAAGCGTGAAATATTTATCGTAAAGAAGAAGATGAAGATGCAATTAATGAATTTAATAATTCTTTTAAAGTAAATTTACAGAATGTTTTACGTTTTATTACAGTTTAAATGTTTAATATTATTACATTTAAAGTTGCTTTTACATTAGTAAAAGTGCGAACTCAGCTAAAACCGACTATAAGCTCATTAAGCTAGCATAAGTTAAAATTATCTGTTTAGTCGAGCTTCTAGCTTGTAAGCTCTTGTAGTTACTCACTAACGGCTAATAGCTAGCTACAAGCGCTTTTAGCTATTGATGACGATCATTTACTTAAATAGCATCATTTGCTTAAATAGCATCATTTGCTTAAATAGCATCTTTTGCTTAAATAGCATCATTTGCTCAAATAGCATCATATGCTCGAAAGATATAATGCGTAATTCGTGTTATCTTAACGAACGTTACGTTCGAAGTGCGTTAACGTTAATCTTAATAATATGTATTTTACGCACGATTTTTAACAAATGTATACTGTGTTACTTTTTCGTGAAAGATAAATTAAGATAAATGTTTTAGATTTACGTCGTTGTTAAATAAAAACGTCGTCTTATGCGCTGCTTAAAACTTATACTTTCTAAAAGAGACAGACTTGTAGCATGTCGTACGATTCTTGTGTCTTACGAGCACGTTATATTATTCAGAATTAATAGAACTAAAAGCGTTAAAGAAACTCTTAATTGCATACGTTGTTTAATTACATAATCTTTTATTATTATTACGCAGGTTTCATATAGTCGCTCTTATTTTCTCGTTAAACAAGAACATTATCGTTTAATTTCTTCTTTACTCTTTTCAGAAAAATCTGATACTCGTTTTTAAACGTTAGTACATATTTACTTTTATTTAATCTTCGATAATACAGAGTCTTTATGCTTATCTTTAATTGCTTGCGAAAGATGTTAAACGATTAAGCGTAGCTCATCTTTTAATTATCTTTCATCTTTAATGTTCGTAATTAATATATATCATTTACTTCGTTAAGTAAAATCTGATCGAGTTCGACTTCAGTTATATCTTTAAGTCTTTTAAACATTTATCTCGAATTAGTTATTGCTCATTTTAATAGCTAAAAATAAACATTCACATCTGAATCATTCTTCAGATCTTAATTTTATTCGTTCTTTAAGATTTCTTAAAGTTCTGCATGTTCATTTTTATTAGCTGATTCTAGTTAATTTGTTATATTCTTTATCTTTTCTGTCGCGATTTTCGTATTGTTTAACTTTTCGAGTTACGATGTTCAATTTCTTATAAGATTAAAGAACTCATTCATAAAATGCATTAACGAGTTACTCGAGTTAACGAAAAAAAAAAAAAAAGTTTAAGCGTTCTTTAAAGCGTTTCTGAGAGACGATAATAATCAGTAAATCATTTAGCTTGTTACAATTAGAGTTATACGTCGCAGTGATGCTGTTAATTACGTCGTTTTCGTGATATTTAACATAATTTATAACGCGTTCATGTAACATAGTTAATATTAAATTTTATCGATTCTCGATTTGCTTTCGTTAACTCTTAATCATTCGCTGATGTGTTATTATCGCATGTTAATTAATCATCGTTTAACTGTTTTAAAGATAAAGCATAAAAAAACATTAACGATTAAGATGTTATACTCTTTACTGCAGTTTCTTTTCATTTCTTAATCTTTTTCTGATCGCTTACTTATTCGTTAATGACATGTTAAACTGCGATTAATATTAATATTACGATTTCGTCTTTCAGCTCAGAAAACATAATCTTCGTGCTTAATAATTAGTTAAGATTATAATTTTCTTAATCGAAAAACGAGATCGTAATGGCCTTTACGATCATCGACGCGAGAAAACGACATTCTTTAAACTAAGTACATGTCAGTTAACGTATTACGTTTATGAAAATGTTTATCTTTTTTATATTTAAATTAATGAAGTTATCATTATTTAATATGCTGATAATATAGTTCGATGTATTAAGTTTATCGTAAAAGATATAATGATTCTTTATTACATCTCGAATCTAAAACATTATTTGTATTTAACATTGTTTAATGAAATTATATAACTGTATTTATCAGTTTATTAATGATATAAAAAGATTTATATTACACATTATTTTTCGAGCTTCGTTCTTTGTAAGTCTTTTAACGACGAAGTAATTCTTCTGTTTTTTATGCTTTAATAAATGTGCACGATCTTTAATTCAGAGCTTGCGCATGAGATCGCTTAAAAGAATTCATTGCGTTTCTGATCATAACGTTATGCTTTTTTTTACTTTACACGTCATAATTATTATCAGTATCATGAGTTCTACGACTTTAAGCACATCAGTATAAGCTTTAGTAAAGAATGTGTTCGATCGTCGTTTAAATTCTGCTTAAAGAATTTTCGTGTTTAAGTTTTCGTCTGAATCATTAATCTGTGCTGCGTTATATCGTGAATCGATTGCGAAAGAGCTTAACGATAATTTTATTAATTTATAAGATTTTAAGATTCGCTCATTAAGCTTTAAAGAAAACGAGATTAATAACGACGAGTGAGAAAGCTATTTACGTCGATGCGTCTTTTTCGTTAACTTAAAGTTTTTAAGAAATTTAATGATTTTAGTAAGCTATGTTAAGATTAACATTAATTATAAACATACGTGCAAGATTAACATTAAATTTATCTTTTGCTGCAGTCGCTCTTCAGATCATTATTTATAAGATAATAAATCATTATTCGAGCTTTCGAATGTGCTGAAAAACTCGCGTTTTTATCTTTTAAATCTGAGTTCAGATTCTTGTAACGATATGTAAAGATTTTTACTAACTTTCTTAATCGTTCTTTTAGCATCCCGTTAATAAGTAAACTAAACATAATTATTAAGTTAATTAACTGCGTGTTAACAAATTTTAATAAATGCTACGCATTTAACTTTTAACCGCAGTGTTCGAGTTCTTCTTGTTTTTCTTACTTGTTATGATAATTCACTTAAGAGACGGCGCGAAATAATGAATGATACACGATAAATTAATGAATATGATTAAGTTCTAAGAATAAGAATTAAGAAGGAAAACAGATAAAAAGAAAAGAACAGAACGCGTATACGAAAAGAAGACATTTTTTTAAAGTTATATGACTTCGAAAAGCGTGTAATCTTGATTATTAACATTATTCTGTTTAATTATTAACTGAAGAAAAGTAAATTAGCATGTTAATACTCATTTATCTTATTAGATTCGCGTTTTAACTTCGTCGCATCGAGATTACGATAATGTTTTTATAAGTTTAACTTACTTAAATGTATAAATAAAGAATGAAAATTACGATAAGTTATCGTCGCATATGCGAATTAAGAATGCGAATTGCGAGTCTTATTACTGAAGAATTTTAATTAACAGAGTAAATTTACGAAAATTTTCGAAAATTTATCTTTGCTCATGCGAATTAAAACTGTAACTGTAATAATAAATCGCTGAAAGACTCTAATTATTAAATGTTTATTTAAAGAAATTTTTAATAAGTTATCGTCGCATATACGAATTAAGAATGCGAACTGCGAATCGTGTTACTGAAGAACTTTAATTAATAAAGTAAATTTATAAAAAATTTTGAAAATTTATCTTCGCACATTTAAATTAAACCTGCGACTGTAATAATAAATCGCTAAAAGACTTTAATTATTAAATATATATTTAAGAAAATTTTCGATAAATTATCGTCGCACATACGAATTAAGAATGCGGATTGCGAATCTTGTTACTAAAAAACTTTAATTAACAAAGTAAATTTACGAAAATTTATCTTCGCACATTTAAAATAAAACTGCGACTGTAATTTATCATCGCTGAAAGACTAGAAGTGTAAGACTTAAATTTTATTATTTTTATTTAACTTTGTTTTTTCATCTTAATAGTAGCCTTAAGCTTTCTTTAATCGTTATGTTACGTGTTATATTAGAAGATTTTAAGTCGCGATTAACGATCTTTAATGTGTCGCTTTATCTTTAATGTCTGATTAAAAATTCATCTATTGTTTTACTTAAATTATATGAGTAAGTGAATTTCGTGAATATCACTTAAAACATTTAAAATAATGTGTAATCATTTTTTAAGCTATTAATGACTTTTACGAAAGTAACTAATTTAAGCTCTTTGTAATCATGTTTTAAAGATTATCGTTCAGAGTTTAAGAATGATTAAGACTTAATTTATTATGAAAAATAAGACGTTTAATCTGCGAGCATTAATTAAATATTGTTTCGCTATAAATGATTAAATGAACACATTTAACATTCATTAAATAAAAAACATCGTGCATAACGCAAAACATAGAAATAGTAAATAAAATGATTTAAGTAAACGTATCTGTCAGACGAACTTAACTGTGACAGAAAAGTAAAACATAATTAAGATTCTTTCTTTACGATCGTCGTTAATAATTATAAAATTATTTAAGATTTTCATTACTCGCTGTAACTTGCTACGTAATGCGTATAATTTCTTAATCTGTTATCGTAAAGATAATTATTAACGACTATTAATCATTTATTCTAAACAAGCTCGATTCAGATAAACGTTAAATCGTGCTCTGCTTTTAATTTAATTAAATACGAAAATGTAATATAAAGTCTTAATTATCACGACGTCTGTACATAATCGAAGAAGAAGAACATCGGCATAAATTTCTTCTCATCGCTTTTTATTCGAGCGTTAACGCGTGCTTTTAGTTTTACTTTTATTCTTCTCGCAGTTCTGTCTTTTAGTTCTGCGTGCATTTATTCATATCTTTTAATAATGAAACAGTTCACGTTTCGTACTTCATGAGAAAACAGTTTCATATAGAGCGTGTTAAATTAATTCATTAATAATAATCATCGAATCATTAACAGAGTGAGTAATATATTAAATTTATTAACGATTTTCTGTTAATTATCGTTCATCTTAACATTCTGCTTACGTTTAAGAGCATTAAAAACGAATTTACTTAATGAAAACATCTTTCTTAACTCGCTTAACTTGAGAATGCGCTTTTCTTTTCACTCATTAAATCGCTTAAGAATCTTTACGTAGTTTTAAATCTTTCGACGAGATCTTAAAAGATGTGCTCGTAAATAGCTTAATATTAAGACGAGATTATGATATTAAGTTTTTTTAAAACTCGCTTTATTAATTCGATATTAAGATTAAAAGCAGCAGAATCAGAACCGGTTCAAGGTTTAATTTTAACGTCGCTGTAAGACTGCTCTTTACGCAGAGATAAATCATTAATCATAACTCGTTTAAGAAACATTTCGTTTTAAGTTTCTGAGAAAACTTTTAAGATTTAACGAATAAATACTTATCATTCAGTTTTTCACAAAAGAGACTGACTTTCGCATAAATAAAATGTAATCAGCGCTTCATCATTATTAATGCGATCGCTTAAATAATCTGCGAATAAAAAAATATATATGTCATTCTGTTTATAATGTTAAGAAGCGAAGAAGATTTATCTTTTCTATTTTCATTTAATCGTATTAAAATTCTTCGTGCTGAATCATTCGCTCGATTTTAAACTTTTAATATAATTTTAAAGCTTGTATAAATGATAAAGAGAGACTCGTATTCTTCGTTCTCGTATTTTAATTCGCTTTCGCGTATTTTTATATTTTCTTCTCGTTAATGTTAATTCTGCTTAAGTCTTATTTTCAGAATTAAAAGACTTCGAATAATAAATAATCGTTCATTTAAGCACATGTTTACTGTTTTTTAAAGTCTTAAAATTTACATCGCGAAGTTAATATGTTTTATTAAACGAGTGCTTCGCATTCACATTTACGACATGATTTAAGAACAAGTATATGTATTAAAAGTCGCAGCTTCTTAAACAGTATGTGTAATCTTTCTTAATCTAGCTGTTACTTTTCTTTTTAAGATCTTTCGTGATCGCAGTCTGCGACGTTTAATTAATAACTTAAGCATATTCTCAGATGTTAAAGTAACGAAGATTAATTTTATTACTTTTAAAGTCAGCGAACAAATTAATATAATCTTTATAATTAGTTACTGACCTGAAGAGAGTTAATCGATAATGAACTGAAAGCGAAAGTAACTCTTTACTGTTATCTTTATCAGCGCAGTTTGTTAATCTCGCTCATTTTTAATCTTAATCGATTTTATATCTTCATTATCGTAAAGAATTTTATTTTTCGTCACGTCGTACATTTCCTTCTTTATTAATAATCTCTTATACTCTTCGAATTGCATGTTCAGCAGATTAATCTCTTTCTGTCTTTTATTCATAGTTAAGTGAATAGAACTCATTAATGACGTTTAATTATTTAATTTCTTCATTATTAGCAACGTTGTAACGTTTCACGACATCAGCGATAATTAATTAGCATTATTATCTCTCATCATTCTTTACGATTTTCTTTAAATCTTAATGTTTTCGTATGTCAGTCTTCGATATTGTGTTCTTCGTCTTTTATTATTATTCAGTCGCTGAGTCATGATTATTAATGTCTTGTTCAGTTAATCTCGTGATATGCTTTTCATCTTTTTATTAAAGCTAATGATAATTATTATAATTAAAATTCGAAGCTTTTTCTTCGTTAGCTCATTATTAAGTTTTATGTTATATATCTTTAAAGATATCACCTTATTCTTCATTCTTATTAAAATCTCGCTTCATTTATCGTCATCGATTATTAAGCCTTTCTGCATCATTTTTCTGATTCAGTTATGTCGCTGCAATTCGTTATAAAAGATCGCTGAAGATCTCGTACTGAACATGTTATTTTTTCTTATATAATAAAATCGCAGTAAATCTTAAGAAGCGTTAAAGACTTCGAAAATAAATGAAAAACACGAATGCGATACAGATGCGATGTTGTTTATGAAACGAAGAACGCGCAGAAATAAAATGCTATTATTCGAGTTTCGAGACAGATTAACGATTTTTAATACGCTTAAAAATTATAATTATCACAGAGTGTAATCACGAAAGCTGAGACGAGAACATTTAACAGAAAATCCTTGTTAATAATTAAAAGACTTAATGATAATAATCTGATAAATGCAAAAAGACGAAGCTTTAATGATGTCGAAGCCGCGTTATAAGTCTTACGTGAATTTAATTTAATGATTTTTAAAAAAACACATTTACGACGCTATTTATATATGAATCATTCATCGTTATTAAATTAAGAAGCACATTATAACATTACGCGATTAAGCATCTTACAGTTTACATTAAATCTCTTCGTCTTAAAGAATTAACTCTATTAAATAATTAAGTATGCTTAAAATTTATACATAGCTTAAGTGTTAAAAGTAAATTATTATTTAACGAGATAAGTTCATGTAAAAAACAGAATAAAAGAGTTAAATTATCATTTAACAAGATAAATTATTAAAAAATCAGAATAAAAAGATAAATTGTCATATTCATTCGATAATATTTACTCAGCATCTTAGTTCTTTTAATATTTAAAACACAGTATCTTATTACTTAAGTTATGTCATGTTTATGCATTTACTGTTAACGAGATTTACGTTTAACTAAAATAATTATTAACGACTCGCAGTTAACAGACTACGAATAAAAAATAAAAGCATTAAAATCTCTTACACTGTCTTTATTATCTGATTATTTTCACTCATTTTCTCGTTATTTAACTTCTTCATTCTTTCATCATCGTACGTGTCATTTTAAAAGGCTTAACGTCGCGCTTAACGATTTTTAATAAGTCTTTTAACTTCGAATTCTGAAATATAAAATTAATATACTTACGTCTTATTCGTAATTTAATCATATTTACTAATTCGAAAAAAAGCTTGCTGTTTCATTTAAATCATATAATTAAGCTTCATTAGTATTACTCGAAACGCACGATGAAGAGTGTAATCTGTCTTTAAAACTTTAGTGATTTTAATTAAAATATTAAAATCAGAGTCATTTTCGTTCATATCTTAAAAACTATTAATTAAACTTTAACGTTTTTTAAGACTTAAATCGTTATAAAAGAATGCGACGTTCATTTCGCGAATCTTAATCAGATATTACTCGTTATTAGTAAAGAAACAGATATAATTAACATTTAACGAGTCGAAAACATTATGCCTAGTATAAAACATAGAAATTGTAAACGAAGAAATTTAAGTAAACGTATTAATCAGACGATTTTCGCTATGATTAAAGAGAAGAACATTATTAGAATTCTTTCTTTCTGATTATTTTTAATGATTATAAATTTGTTTAATATCTTTATTACTCGTTATAGCTTATTATTTAATTTGTATAATTTTTCGACATTATTATCGTAAAGACAGTTATTAACGACTATTAATCATTTATTCTAAACAAGCTCGATTCAGATAAACGTTAAATCGTGCTTTACTTTTAATTTAATTAAATATGAAAATGTAACGCAGAGTCTTAATTATCACGATGTTTATACATAATCGAAGAAGAAAAACATTAACATAAATTTTTTCTCTTCGCTTTTTTCTCATGCGTCGACGCGTGTCTTCAGTTCTTTCTTTATTCTTCTCGCAGTCTTGCTCTCGAGTTTTACGTGCATGTTTTTATATTTCTTAATAATGAAACAGTTCACGTTTCGTACTTCGTGTAAAGATAATTTCATACATGAAATATTAAATTAATTCATGAATAATAATCGTCGAATCATTAACAAAGTAAGTAATTTATTAAATTTTTTAACGATATTTTATAAATCGTCGTTCATTTTAACATTCTGCTTACGTTTTAAAGCATTAAAGATCGATTTATTTCACGAGAGCATCTTTTTCGACTCGCTTAACTTAAGAATATGCTTCTCTTTTCATTTCTCTGATCGCTTAAGAATGTTTATATAATGTCTTAAGTCGTTTAACAAGATTTTAAAAGATATACTCGAATAAGCTCAGAGTACGAAATGCATTCGAGTTTTAAGTTCTCGTAAAATACTTATCGTTTTAAAGTCTTTACTCTTTTTCATATGAAACTCGTCTCTTAAAATTCGACTTCAGCAGATTCGTGAATTGTTTAAAGTTACTTTTCTTTAATTTCTATTAATCTTTCGCAGAACATTAATTTAATCTGCAATAATATTTTTAACGTGCGTCTCATAGAACTTCGATTTAATGAGTATAATTAATCTTTTCTGCTTTTTTACGAAAGTTGTTACGATTCTGTTAATCTTACTTTCGTTAACTTTTATTTTCTTCTAATATTAAAACAACAAGCGATCTTTATTAAGAAGCTTTTCTTTATTAGTACGATGTTTAATATAAAGTTTAATGTCGAGAAAAGATTACGATGCTAAGATTTTATGAAATTCGCTTTATTAATTTAATATTAAAGTTAAGAGCAGCAAAATCAGAATCGATTTAAGATTTAACTTTAATATCGCTGTGAGATTACTCTTTACACATGAATAAATTATTAATCATGACTTTTCTGAGAGACATTTCGCTTCGAGTTTTTAAGAAAACTTCTGAGATTCGACGAGTAAATGCTTATCGTTTAGTTTCTCACGAAAGAGATTAACTTTCGCATAAATAAGATGCAGTTAGCGCTTTATTATTATTAATGCGATCGTTTAAATAATCTGCGAATAAAAAAATAAGTATGTTATTCTGTCTGTAGTTTTAAAAAGCGAAGAAGATTTATCTTTCTCATTTTCATTTAATCGCATTAAAATTCTTCGTGTTAAATCATTCGCTCGATTTCGAGCTGTTAATAAACATTTAAAGCTTGTACAGATAATAAAATTCGAATCATGCTTTTCACTCTTACATTGCGATCTGTTTCTTTTTTCTTTTAATTTTTTTTCTCGTTAATATTAATGTTGCTTAAATCTTTCTTTCAGAACTGAGAGACTCTGAGAAACAGCTTTTCATTCATTTAAGTACATGATTATCATTCTTGTAGACCTTTAAACTTACATCATGAAGTTAATATATTTATTACATAATTACTTTACACTCGTATTTACGACTGAGTAATGTTAATGAAGTTAATAATTAAAGACAGATTTTAATTCTTTTAATTATATTTCGCTAGTTCATTTATCTTCAGATCATTCTTAATCGATAAAGAAAACATTATAAAAAAGAGCGATGCGCTGAGACTGAGCGTCTTAACATGAACTGAAACATTCGTAGCGATTTCTGCTTAAAGCTTTCGCTTCTTAATAATCGATCTTTCGCTCTCTTCTTTTAAGATACTAAATAAGACGAAGTCATTCATAGTATCTGTTACATTTTTTAAATCTTAAACGAAATTCTCGTGCTCAGTTCTCTTACGTGTTTCTTAAATATGAAAGATGTAATAAGAATCTTTCTTTCTTGTCATGTTCGTCAGCGCGACATATAAATTAATATTATTATTAATCTTAACTGTTTCGAAGCTCTCAGTATCATAAATAATATTATTCTTCTTAAGATTAAACATTATCTCGTTAATAAGCTGTTTTTTATAATTTTCGAGATTAACGTTCTTCAGAGTAAAGTCGCTCTGCTTTTAATTCGTAATAAAGAGCTATGAATGATAAATTATCTTTTTTTTAACGTATCGTTCGAAGTTAATATTATTTAATTAAAGTCGCTCATCGCTAATAAGATGAATGATGAGTTTAAATTAGATTTTTCTTACTCGATCAGATGAGCGAACTCATTCATCTTTATATTTATTACTTTATCTTTCTTTTTACTATTTACTCGTCTCACTCATTTTATAAGACATGCATCTTTTTATTTCGCCTGATTATCTTTTATCATTAAATGCGAAAGTTCATCATTTATAATTACGATAATCTTTCTCGCTGCCTTCTTTTCAGTTTTATTATTAAGAAAAGTGTTTAATAATCTCGCATCTCTTAACATTTATTTAATTCGCATCTTTAACGCATCGTATTTATCGTCGTTAATAATAAAATCTTGCGTAATCATTATTTTAATTTAATTTAATGAAATTTTATCATAATTAAATGTTATCTGCGTATCTGAAATGAACTTAAGTCTTCGTAACATTTTAAAAGACTAGTAAGTTACGCAGACATTATCGTTAGTTCTGAGAATCTTTAGAAGTCATACGCTATGTTGTAAAGCGATTATTATCATGATGTTAAGAAGTAAGATAAGAATACGTGTAATATTTTCTTTATTTTAAATAACTTACAAGTTTAATTACACGCTAATGATAAATAATGTACGCACTGAGCTTTACGACGAATAAAGCGATCGAGAATGCTTATCGTAATATTAAGAATCAGAAGAGTAAATAATTATGAGTTAATATCAGAGTTAAAGCGAAGATTATTTTTATTCTCATCATGTCGCAAATTTACGCTAAGCGAGAATGTAAATTTACTCATAATAAACATTAATAACGGAATTATCTGTATTTATTCTTTTATTACTCTAAACGGTACTGCACGTTAAATTCTTTTTATAAAAAATGATTTTTAATATTTTATTTTACAAAATTCTTAAAGCGCAAGAACTATGACATACTAGCTTATTAAGCATTCTGTGAAAGAATTTTAATTTTACGATAATTTATTCTAAATCGACGATAATTTAAGAAAATTTACTTTCACTTTAAAATTTAAAGAATCGAAATTTACGATAATTTATTCTAAATCGACGATAATTCAGAAAAATATACTTTCATTTCTTAAATTACTGTCATGATAAATAAGAGTCACTGCTTTTACTGATATATTAAATCTCATTAATTTATAATCATTTTATTCTTTATATTACATTTTATCTCGACAGTTAATAATTAACATACGTGTATTAATAAGATTTCTGACTAGAAATAGCGCGTTAACTAGTATTCTTTATTATCTTTCTCATTATTATTCACTTTATCGAGATCAGCTTTAAGCATGAAGCGAAATTATCGTGCGTGTAAAATGATACTGAGAATTACACGAGATTTAATATATCATTTTAATCATTACTCGATATTGCGAAATAACGTGCAGATCTTTAACAAATATTCAGTTTTCATGAATGATACAGACGTTACTGTCTTCGAGAAAAATATAGAAAAAAACATAAAAGCTTTAAAAGATTAAAAGTATTTTCAGAGTTTAATCGCACGAATATTACTTAATCTTAAAAGATTTATTAATTCATCATATATCTTCTCATTCATTAAAGTTAACACTTATAATGAGACGAATGATATTTAGAAACGAAGCGTTAATGAATTATTAAAATAATATCTCAGGCTCGTAAAAATTATTTTAAATTATAATAAACTCGAGCAAGATACACGATCATCGTTAAATGACAGTCTTTAATTAAAGTAACATTCATTTTCAAACGAGAAAGATTTTGCTCTTACATAGTAATTTCTGAACGCAGAAGTTAGTAGCGAAAATATTAATTAATACTTTAAAATCTCGTTACAGAAGACTTATCATGCTAATTATATCTTTAAGAATATAAATTAATTTAGAAACATTTTACATAATATATCTCATGAAATATTTAATGATAAATGATTCGAAACACTTTTAAAGATTTTATTAATAAGCTCAGAGATTAAAAGAAATATATTTAATGTTCAGTACAGAAACGTGATAAACGTTTTAAAATTTCTTTTAAGATATCGTTCGTTTGCGAGTAATCTGAAATACGCATTAACGAAAGTATATAACGTCAGTGAAATTTAAATATACACGAAAATGCACATCGATATTTAATAATGAAAAACGTAATAATTAATTTTTAAAGATGACATTATAATTCTCGTACTTTTAGCTACAGATAAAATCATGTTAACTTAATATTACGAAGATAAATTAGCATGATCTGTATATATTATCGTTAATAATTTAAATCGAACGACTTAACGAAAGCAAAATAGATTTAGTATTATATTATTAAATTTTATTTTCTCGACTAAAGATGCAAACGAAGATTTAAAACGCGAGTTGTATCATCGCTTACTGAAAATAATATTAAAACGTAAGTTTAAACTGTTTAATTATATTAAGAATATTCATTATTAACGTTATCGTTCTTTAGCACTTAAGAAATTAATCAGAAAAGAATTTCACGTTCGCTGCGCGAATGATTATACTTAATAATGTTTTTTAATCATCGTCGAATTTATAATTAATTACGAGAAATAAATCATCATTACGAGAATTAAGAATGAAGAATAATGCATTATATGTCATGTTTTATCGAATTAACGCGATAATCTGTAAATAATCTGAAAAGCTTAAACACACGAAAGTATACTGACTTAAATTAAAAGTTAAGAGAAGAATTTACGCTTTAAAGCAGACATTAAGCGCGACGTTAAATGAGTACACTCGATGCGAAACTTTGTTTAAAAACATGAACTTGTTAATATTCACGTCATCATGATAATTAACATCTTGCATTAATTACTGAAGAACATAATGATGTATTTAATTTAATGACTTAAGATAATCATTAAGAATATAACATTAACGCTCAGTCTTAGAAGAAAGCGCGATTTAAAAATAATCGCAGACATAACACATAAGATGTAATTAAATTACAAATTTCGAGCGATTCTTTTATATTTAAAATTAAGACGTTTTTATAATTTTTTATTCGTGAAGTAATGAATCGGCGTTAAATAACAGATAATAATGCATTAATTTACTACGATTATTACTTCATTATTAATTAAAAAAACATTAAATGCGCTGTACTGTGCTCGAGCTCTTATAAACTTTATGATAATGATTTAATATTAATTACACGATAACGAGTCTCTGCGTTACATGAATAACGTAATATATAAAATTAACGTTTTAAAAGAAATATTCGAACAGTTTCGATCTGACGAAAACTTTAATTATTTTAAGTTTCATGTGATGACTCATTATATGAATTTTATTCAAAGATACGAAGATGTAAACGATTTTAATACATCTTATATAAAGATCGCACATAAATTTCTAATAAAAGATTATTACGATCTTACAAATAAGCGAAAGAACTTTTAAACGTAAATACTGCATCACAATACTCGACGAATTAATATGTTAATAATAAAAAATATCATACTTCATAATTTAATTACATTCAGATTAAAGATTAACGAGAGAATGAAAGTCATGATTATAAAGCCTTTCAGAAGTCTTAATTTAACGTAACTTAAGTAAAGTTTATCAGAAATTAATTCAGATCGACGACGAAATTAATTTAATAATTTTTAATTCTGACGCATTACTTTTAAAATTACGAAAACGACACATATTAAGAGCTTCTTAAACAAATTATCGATTTTTATAAGAGAATCTCGACGCAAGAAATCGAGAATAAAGTTAAACAAGTATTAAATGAATTAAAGAAAAATAAACTTCTTCTGAGTTAATAATTACTTCGTTTTTGTTCATGTATTAATTAAATGTTAAAGACGTGAAAATAAAAACTTAATAAACTTTAAGAAGCTTACATTAAAACGAGTTCGATGTGCTTTTATTTAACAGAAATAAAAGTTAAATTAAAAACGTGACTACGTTTATGTTTAAGAGTATATAAAGAATAATTAAGAATATTCTAACATAATTAAAGCTCTGAATGATAAATTAATGAAGTAATTACAAATTATAATTATTGTTCGTGATTCGCTTTATTAAGACGATAACGAAAAATCTGTGTAATACTTAAAGACTTTAATAGAATTATTAAAGCTTAAAAACAACGAACTATTTAATGATTTACATAATATAATAAAAGTTAAGTAATGATTAAAGAATGCTATTAAGAAGTCTTAATATTTTAAGTGTTAGCGATTTTACAATATGAGTATTATACTGCGAAATACACATCTGATATTAATTAAAAGCAAAAAGTTCTTTTACGTAAATAATTACATTAACTGAGATACGTTTAATATCTTATACGAAAAGAACTTTTTAGAAAAAAGAATTCGAAAGACGAACGAGCTCGCGAGCTTAAATAAACGAGAAAAGATAAGATTAATTTAATAATAAACGAAGTTTAAAATTGCGAAAAAAAAGATAAATTAAGATAAATTAAAGTAAATCGAGATAAATCGAGATAAACTTAAGTAAATCTGAGTAAATGAGTAGAAGATACATAGTCACGCAGAATGAAGTATATATAAATCGTTAAAACATTTCAGTTAATGATAAATAATCATAATTATAAAAGAATATTAAGAATAAGTAAGCGACTGAAATCTCACTGCGAATGTTTATAAACAATAAGATTATCAAATCGTGTAGCATCTAGCGATCTTTTAAGAACTTATAAAATTCAGATACTGAAAATATTTAAAATTAATTAATTAATTAATTAAAGAGTCTGCTCGTTAAAAGAAATTTTTACTTATTTTATACATTACTTAATGTATCTGACGATCGTTACACACGACGTTTAATAAAGATGAACGCGTTATTAACGAAGACTTTAAATTTTCAGAATAATGTTCTCTTTTTAAATACATTAAAACTCTTTTCTTTTACTAACGTTTTTTTTTAAATTAAAGAAAGATGTTTCTAATTAAGGAAAGCTTTAATTCGATTTTTTAAGCGAAGAATAAATTTAACGACGATTTTTACGTAAATAGTGATTTCGATGAGATGTCATTTCTTCTTAATATTAAACGTTCGAGTTAAATTATCGTATATATTCATTATCAGTTACTTAGCAATCTTGTTAATCTTTTACTTAAAGATCTTCGCATTTTAATTAATTAAAGTCGAAATCTTTAATCGCAGAAGAAGAAACGCGTAATTAATTTACTTTAATTTATTTCGAAATCGAGCATGCTCACAATTATATATAAAATCGTGAAAGAAGAGATTAATTTCTTTAATTAAAATTAATAATAAATAAGACTGCAGACGTTATAAAAAGAAAAGCTCTGCGCGATCACTAACAGACATGATGTATAATAATTAAATAATTATTATAAGAAAAATAAACGAAGTAAAACTAAAGCTTAAAAACGCGCAGAATTAAAGACGACTGAGTGTACAATGTTTAAATAAGTAAACGTTTATGCATTATAAATAAAATGAACAGCTTAATGCGAGATTTACTTTACTACATGAGCTTTAATTAAAGCTGACATAAGACAGTTATACATTACTAAATCAGTTTACAGTCAGCTTGTAGCTAATTTATGTTACTAAATCAGCTTGCAGTCAGCTTGTAGCTAATTTATGTTGCTAAATTAGCTTGCAGCCAGCTTGTAGCTGGTTTACGTTGCTAAACCAGCTAGTAACTAGCTTGTAGCAGATATTTCTTCTAGTAGCTAGCTGCTGCGCCCGTAGCGCATTATACGTTAAGTGACTTTGTTTACTAGCTTACAAGCTACTTAAGCCCTTCGCTAAATTGTTAATGTACGTTATTAATGTATATAATAAGATAATATACTTACAAGATAATGTAACAAGATAATGCAAATGGTTAAATGTATTACGATGCTAAATAACTTAATTTCTTATTAAATATTCTCATTATTAATCATTTCGATTTAATTAACATATTATTTTATTAAAATTTAAGATTATTCATTAATTATTTTATTAAAGTTATATCTTTTTACTGAATTATAACACGCTTTACGTATATTATAAAAAGATTACTATTTATATGCGTAAAGTATTATATCAGTAAGTGTTGTATAATATTAAGAATAATGTAAATAAGTAATGTACTTATTAATAAGAAATTTATATAAAAACGCTTCTATGATCTTCTAAAGAGCAAGTAAAGTTAAAGCCTGAATTTTATAATTCTCATCGCTTATTTTCGAACTGAATTAATTCGTAGTAATCTTATTTCGTAAAATTTCGCGTATTACTCTTTTAAAACAGAGCTTAAATATTAATAAATTCGCATCTTTCTGATAGCGACGAATCTCTCGAAGAGCGACGATTTCTTACTTTTATTTTATTTTTATCTTTATCTATCGTAATAAATTAGTTATTAATTACTTAATGCATTATTTATTTACATTATCTTTTTAATTTTATTTATCTTACTTTTCGACACGATCTTATTATCTTTCTTTAATTCTTTCTTAACTTAATTTAATAAAAGTTTATTATTACGAGTTAATTTTTTTAAATCATTACGCGATGCGTTTTCGTCTAACTTTCGCATTACATTAAGTCTGTTAATAAAGCGCAATAAGAAATGCATTATTTAAATGCATTATTTATTTATTTAATACGAGTTATAATGTAAATTAAAATGATTTCTTAACTGAGTATAATTTAAAAACTTAAGTATAATGTAAACTAAAATAATTAATGCAATGTAAACTGAAGTAATTATTACGATGTATAATGAGACGACTAAGATAATTAATGCGATATACACTGAGATAATGATTATGTAAATTATAGTATTAAGATTATAAATGTAATGTTTACAGCTTTAAAATTGTGAATAAATTTTAACATTCAGTTTTAACTTTAACTTTATTTACATCTCACATTTATTTTAACTTTAACAATATTTACGCTTTACATTTATTCATTACATTTATTCATTATGACTAAATACATTATAAAGAAAGAAAAAGCATTTTAACATCATTATCATGTAAGAAGATTATTATGCATTATTTATATGCATTATCATTAAGACTAATTAAAATCGCAGAATGTTTAATTTATTAATTAAGTTGCAGTTAATTATCAGTAAAAATTGTGCTATAAAATAAAATAAAGATTAAAATTTTTTCTATATTAAACAGAACGTCGATAGAGTAACTCTTTATAAGTAATTCATTAAGCTAAGAAATATTAACGTTTATTAAAATGAACTAAAAGCGAAGCGAGAAAATATAAAGAATAACATACGAGATATGATCACGAATGATTAAGTAAAGAAGAGTTTACATGATAATGCATTTAAGTAATGCATATGTGTTTTAAAAGCTAATAATATAATAACTTAATGCTTCGAGATTAAACTAATAAAAAAGACAAGAAAGAAGAAGACTGCGAAGCAGGCAGATATTAAAGTTATAATTATGAAGATAGCATCTGAGTTTACTTTTATTATTAAAGTATGTACTTATTATATTTAATGTGAAAGACGTGACTAATGTGTGTGTTAAATTATTGCGAATTAAGATAAATTTAATAATATCGTGTTTAAATACATGATATTAATAATCGAAATCATTTAACAGCGTATCTTATATCATGAAAAACTCGAAGACTTAAAAGCAGCAGATGATTTAAATGTAGTTAATGAATTTAATAAGTTCATGAATATATTTTTTAACGAGAAAAATGCGACGAATCGTGAGATATTTAATTCATTAACTTTGACTGAGAACGAATTAAAGAATTTAATTAAAGTCGATAATAATGAAATTAAGATAAAATATAATAAAATAAAAGATGATGCGAAGATGATTAAGAATGAGTATAAGAAGAAAGAGAAGAAGAAGAAAGAGAGAAAGAGAAAAGAGAAGAAGAAAGAAGAAAAGAAAGAAGAGAAGAAGAAGAAGAAGAAGAAGAAGAAGAAGAAGAAGAAGAAGAAGAAGAAGAAGAAGAAGAAGAAGAAGAAAGACGAAGAGAATCATAAAATTATTAAGATCTCAGACTAGTAGTTTAATTAATTAATTACATTACTCTCTTGCATTATTCTTTTACATTATTCTCTTACATTATCATGCAATAAATTAAATATTATATCGCTTCATGTTTTAACGAGTCGAGTTAAGAATTCGAGTTAATACTTAATATTAACATCATAACTCGACTCGAATACTCGATATTAACATTATAACTCAGCTTAAATACTCGATATTAACATTATAACTTAATTTAAATACTCGATTTTAAAATCATGATTCGAATTAAGTCTTAACGAATCGAGAACTTAACTCGAGCTTAATGTATCAACTCGTCGCGATCAGTCTATTAAATTCTCGTCGTATATTTAATAATTACATAATAATGTAAGAAAGTAATGCAAAAGAGTAATGCAATTAGTTAATTAATTAAATTATTAAAGATCTTAATGATTCGTATGTTTTATTAAAATTAAACATTTTGTAATATATATTATTAATAATGTAACAGAATAATGTAAACAACGAAAAGATGTATTATTACTATAAGTCTTTTAATAATAATGACGTAATAGATTTTTTTTAATAAATCTTAACATTTAACGTCATTTTCGATTAATTTAACGTCATTTTTAATTGCTTAACGAATTAAATTAAGAACTTAGATTATAATTCGACTCGAGATTAATATTAAGTTAAGTTACGAAGTTAAAATCGAGTATTCGAGTCGAATTTTAATGTTAATATTAAGTATTCGAGTCGAATTAAAATGTTAATATCGAGTATTCGAGTCGAATTAAAATGTTAATATTAAAACTTAACTCGACGATCAGTTTATATTAAACTATTTATTAAACTATTTTACAAATCATTTACTAAACTATCTTACAAAACATTTATTAAACTATCTTTTAAACCATCTTACAAATCATTTACTAAATCACTTATTAAATTATTTTACAAATTATTTTTTAAACCATCTTTTAAACCATTTACATACACGTTTTAAAATTACTTACATATTTATTTACATATTTATTTACATACTCATTTACATACGCGTTTTAAACTTATTTACATGCTCATTTACACGCGTTAAAGCTAGCTTTTACTAACAATACACGTACTGCAGAATTAAATCGCTAACAAGCTTAGTAAATCACGTCGCATTAGCTTCTAAACATTTTAATTTTACAAGATTAAGAATTAAGAAATTAAGTCATATATATAGTCGACTCTGTTCTTTTAAATACTTGTCTTTCTTAGCATTTATATACTAGTTAAATGACATTCATATGACTCGCTTTATGCTGATTTCTAACATTAAATCGTGCGTAAAATACATATTATTAAGATTGTAACACGAATTGCGCATTATATCTTTCGAGCGTATAATACTATTTAAGCAAAAGATACTATTTAAGCAAAAGATGCTATTTAAGCAAAAGGTAATATTTAAGCAAAAGCTACTATTTAAGCAAAAGATGCTATTTAAGCAAAAGGTAATATTTAAGCAAAAGATGTTATTTAAGTAAATGATCGTTATTAATAGCTAAAAGCGCTTGTAGCTAGCTATGAGTCGTTAATAAGTAACTACAAGAGCTTACAAGCTAAAAGCTTAGGGGGCGACACGACTGAGGGAATTTGTATGTTCCCGTCCGCTCATAAGCGGCAGATCGGCGGATATTTAGTTGAATGAGCGACGAGTTCGAATCTCGACTGAGTAAGCGAAAAGTCGCAACTCAACAACGTAATCCCTTAGTCAAACCTGAAAATACATAGTTTGGTTAAGAATTAGTTAATCAAAAAACATACGGTCTTTATAAAATTAATTTACAGGCAAATAAGCGTAATACATGTATTGCTTTAACTACAGTAAGACAAGATACGATGAGCGAGTGTTAAGTTCTAACGTTACTCAAACATTGTACATAAAAATATTAGTTTACATAGTCGCCATAACCTTAGGTTACATGCGCTAAATGAATTAATAATAATAATAAAAAAAGCTAAAAGCTTAACTAAACAGATAATTTTAACTTGTGCTAGCTTAATGAGCTTGTAGCCGATTTTAGCTAAGTTCGCACTTTTGTTAATAATTACTCTAAGCGAGAACGATTAAATTAATAACGAATTAAGCTTAATCTAAAATTAAAAATGTTTTAATTTAGAAATTAAAATCTGTTAAAAAAACGAATATTAAATGCTATTAATTAATGATCATGCTTCTCATATTATTACTTAAATAATTAATTATTACATTAATTAAAAAATCGTTTTACTATATTTTTTAATTTATAATACTTATTTATTTTAATTACTTAATGTTAAAGTCTTTGCTTTACTAGTTACTACGTACAAGTTTCATGTTCAGCGAGTTACTCGACTTAAAAACAGTTACTTAATTAATAAAACGAATTTTTTAAAGCTATATTAACAGACTTAACATTAAACTAATCGTCGAGTCGAGTTTTAATATTAACATTTTAATTCGACTTAAATACTTAATATTAACATTAGAATTCGACTCGAATATTTAATTTTAACTTCGTAATTCGACTCGATATTAATCTTAAATTGAGTTATAATTTAAGTTCTCGACTCGATTCGTTAAATAATTAAAAATGACGTTAAATTAATCGAAAATGACGTTAAATGTTAAGATTTACTAAAAAAAATCTATTACGTCATTATTATTAAAAGACTTATAATAATAATATATCTTTTCGTTGTTTACATTATTCTGTTGCATTATTAATAATATATATTACAAAATGTTTAATTTTAATAAAACATACGAATTATTAAGATCTTTAATAATTTAATTAATTAACTAATTATATTATTCTTTTGCATTATTCTCTTACATTATTATGTAACTGTTAAATATACGACGAGAATTCAGTTAGATATGAGTAGCAATAATGATAAACGATGTCGCTAACATACAGCGTGTGTATTATATATTTAATATGTAATCATTAAAGTGTGTAAGAAATACGATTTATAACGTACGAAGATACGATAAAAACTCTGCATTCGATACTAGTTTTAATAAGAATAATTAACTACGTCGTACGATGTACGTCGTACGATGTAATGAATATTATATCGCTTCATGTTTTAACAAGTCGAGTTAAGAATTCGAATTAATACTCGATATTAACATCATAACTCGACTTAAATACTTAATATTAACATTATGACTAGAATTAAATACTCGATTTTAAAATCGTGACTCGAATCGAGTCTTAACGAGTTAAGAACTTAACTCGAGCTTAGTGTATTAATTCGTCGCGATTAGTTTACTTAACATGAAGTAATTATATTACTAAATATTATAAAAACATGAGCAATTATAAAACTTTTATCGTTTCGCTTAATACTAGTACTTTAACACTTTTCTTTTATTAAGATATTAAAGTAATTACAGTAATATAACATTATTATACGTTTTATTACGCCTTTCGAAGTTACAGTTATATACTTTAATTTTAACGAAGATTTAAAAATCATTTTAACATCTGTAAATATTTCTGAAGTATAGTAACTTATTAAATAAGTAATAAAAGAAACGATTACTAATTATATTCTTTAAAAGATAAGTTAAATAATAATACGAGTAATGACGAAATTTATTATTCAAAATATTATTAATCTGAAACTTCTTAAGCTAAATAAAAGAAAGAAGTAAAAGATTAATTAAATAAAAAATAATTATAATATTACAAGAATTATGAATCAGAAGATTATTAATGAAAGAAAAAAGAATTAATAAATAAAAATATAACATAAAGAGACTAATTCTTTATTACGTTTAAATTTTTAGTTTTTTATATTAAAATCTTTTTTTATCTTTTAACAAACGAGCTGTCGTAGTCTTAGCTTAACAAATAAAGATGTAAAATAAAAAGATTAATTATTTATTACGTTTAAATTTTAAGCTTTTCGCTTCGAAGTCTTTTCTCATTAAAAAACGAGCTGTCGCAGCATTAATAATAATAAGCTTTAAATAAAAGAAAACGAAGTAGCTAATAATTAAGCTACGAGTCAGGCAGCTGAAGCTGAAGCAGAAGCAGAAACAGAAGCAGAAGTAAAAGTAAAATAACGTAATATTTATAACTAATTAATCAGAGCGAGACATGCGTATTAAAATCATGTGAGTTTTAAGAATTTGCTGACTGTCGCTTTATTCTCTGAGAGAAATCTTCTAAGTTCATTCTTTTAAAAGCTTTAAATACGAATTAATCATCATGAATTTAATATTAGCTCATTTTAGCTATCTTTTAAACTTAGAAAAATTCTTTTAAAACAAACTTTTCAGAAGAATTTAAATCAGTAAATAGCGTTATAATCATGTTAAAGTTAAAGCGAAGTGTCATAATAAAATCAGGGAGTCAGAATTAAAGTAAGATGTTAATTAAAGAATTATAAAAAATAAAGCGACAGAACTAAACTAAACGAAGAGAATGTTAAATAATGAACGAATGCTTAATTAAAATATGTAAGAAAAGACATTAAGCCTTGTATAACAATTAACGTAATGATTCGATAAAAATAAGAAAATAAAAGCATAAAATTTTATTAACTAATTATGAATTTCGAACATGTATAAACTAAATAATATTTATTAATCTGAGTTAATTCGCAATCTGTTTTCTTATATGAAAACATTAAACATAATTAATAACGAGGCTAAAGATACAGCGATAAAGCTTTATTAACGAACGAAATAAAGATTATAACTTTAAAAACATAAACAAAAATAAGAAGAAGAAGAATTAAATAGTTTCTTACTCGTCATAAAGACGAAAGTTAAGCTTTTTAAATAAATCAGAACTTATTAACGACGTTAACGTTTTCGTAACATCAGCGCTCTTGTTCGTAACGAAAGCGATTAATAAATATAAGTGTTTTAAGCTAATTAAAGAAGATGTTAACGTTTCAGCGTATTATTAGTCGTACAGCTTCGTCGTCTCATTTATAAAATTATACGTAAATTAAGATTATCTTTCGAGCTTCATATTTTAATTGTAATTCTTAATCTTTTAAGATTTTTTTCTTTAATTAGGCTTAAATTTTACTTCGCTGACTGATTTACGTCCCTTAATGTTTTTAATGAACTAAATGTAACGAATATTTTAAAGATGAAATTTTATCTTCAGAACGAATTAAAAAGCGTTAACGCATTTTAGTCTCGAATGAAGATATTTAATCGCTTTATAATCGTTCAGTCTTTTAATATGTTTATTAATATATTCTTTTTATTTTTCACGATCGAGAAATTACTGCATTCGTGTCGAAGTTAAAAATGCAGTATTTCTTAAACAGAAAGAATAATACTCAGAATAAATAAAAATTTCGTCGTAAACGAAAGAATTATACTGAATAAAAAGCATTTTTAACGTTCGCAGATAATATTAACAAGAATAATTTTATTCATCTTTTTTAAGAATTCATTTACTGTAATTAAAGCATAATTTAGTAAAATCGTAAATGATTACAAGTCTTTTTTTATAATAGTTATAAATGTGTCTTCATCTTTTAATTATTAACTTGTTATAAGAAAAGAGCGAGATTAACAGCTTGCTTCACTCGTAAAGAACGCATAAGAAAGAAAGAATGTTACGAATTTATCGAGCTTCAGCTTATGCTTTATAATTAAATAATTACATTTCTTTAATTTTAATCTTAAACAAAAGAAAATCTTCGTATTTTATTAACAGAGCGTAATTATATTACGAAGAATTAAGCGATTCTTATTACTTTAAATAAAAGCGACGAGAAAAAGATTTAACGTTAATTAATCGCGTTCGAGTATAAAATAATAAATGCGATAAAATTAACTTCGATAATATTTTATAAAGTTAACGTCGTTTAAGCTAATTAAAAGTTTACTTAATTAAAGCTTTTAGTATCTGTTAAGCTTTTTTATTAAAAGCTTTCGTTTATTTATTAATAAAGTTAATTAACGTTCTTTTATAATTAAGTTTATCTTTGCTTTTAAAGTTAAAACGTTAATCTTAATATTAATAACGACGAATTTAAAAATGTTTTTAGCTCGTGTTACTTTTTAATTAATAATATTTATTATAGTTTTAAATTACGATGTAAAATTAGCTCGCGGAAATGATTTACGATATTACGCAGCTTTTTATTAAAGTAGTTTTTGTTAAATATACGGCCGAGGGATTAATCGTATATGTATAGCAGCAATGATAAACGATGTCGCTAGCATACAGCGTGTGTATTATGTATCTAGTATGTGATTACTGAAGTGTGTAAGTAGTACAGTTTGTAACGTACGAAGATACGGTGAAAACTCTGCTTTCGACACTAGTTCTAATAGAAATAGCTAACTACGTCGTACGCTGTACGTCGTACGATGTAATGACTTTAATATTTAACACTCTTCCTGAGACAATATATCGTACGCTGAAACGTGGCATATCTTTCTTTAAATTCATGAATTCTCTGCTAATTAAGTGCATTCGATGATTCTCTCGTTAAAAACTCAGTGAAAAAAGAGTAAAATTAATGCTTCGAATACTGCTTAAAAGCACTTTTCTTCTTTCGAATCTTTTATTCGTTCATAATAAAGTGCTTTCGCAGTTAATAATTAATACAAGATCTTTGTACGATGTGCTTTAACTGCTTTAATGAATCTTATTTAAACTTAAATATTTAATGACAGTTAATCTGATATAATAAACAGAACACTCAGCTTTCTTCTGTGCTTCATAAAGGTTATCTTAAATAAAGCTTTAATAAAACCGTCTGCTAGTTATTTCTTAATGAATACTCATTTCATTCGCATATAATTATCTCGTACTAATTCTTTAACATAGTAATGTTAAACGTTAATGTGCTTAATTTTATCGTAATATTTAACGTTCTTAATTAAATTTAAAATAGCTTAATTATCTTTTAAAATTCGTACGAGCACGAGAATTTCATTTAAAAGTAACTCTGCGAGGAAACGACGAAGTCATACGGCTTGCCTGACGACATGATTTATAACAATGTACTCGATTTTCGTGATGAAGATGAATATCGTACGTTACTTCTTTAAGCTTTAGCATATTATATCTCTTATCAGAAAGAAATAATAGCTCATAATAAATTTTCGTTTCATTATGTCTTCTGTAAAATTATTATTCGAGTAATTTAAGATGATTAATAAATGCTTCGTGTTATCGTACGAATCATTATAATGAATTCTCATGTTTATCGTTTTCTTAAGATATCGTAAAATCTTTTTAACGACTTTATCGTAATCGACGCGAAAGTTCGAGTATTACTATGAAAGATAATTAATCGCGAAGATTATATCTGATCGTGTTTCGTAAACGATGTACAAAAGCTTTTTAATTAAGCGTTAATATGAGATAATTAATGCTAATTCGCTATCGTCGTTATTTTTTAACGAAATGTACGATTCGAGAATCATGAGTACGAATATCGTGTTACATGTTGTTAAACCTTTATCTTACAGTACTTCGCGAATGTACGATGTTTAATTAAGTGTTAATAATTTCTTAATTTTATAACGTATAATTCGCATGCTAATGATCATTCGAGTCTTCTTCAGATCATGCATGTTAAATTCCTTACAGAGCGCTGTCTTTACTTTCTTTATTAAGTTCATTAACGTTACTGTAATGAGTAAATCGTTCACGTAAATACTGATTATAACGAATTCTAACTCGTACGAAGCGTATATAATGCTTTCATCTGTAAGCATAAACTTATATTCTTAATCTTTTTAAAAAGCGATTAACTTCTTGTTTCATAAGCGTGTTAATTATTTTAATTTATATAAACTCTTCACGATTCGTCATATTAACTTCGTACGATCTTGTCGTATGTTTACTTTTTCTGAAATTCGCATATAAATCTCTCGTTCTTCTGTCTTTAAATTATTAATCAGATATGCTGCTTTAACATTCATTTAATGAAGCTTCAGATTTAATGCAGCGACGATAACTAAGAAAATTCTTAGTGATTTCTTTCGTACGATCGATGCGAACGTTTTTTTATAATTAATGTTTTCTTATTACGAGAATTCTTAAGTAACTAGACGAGTCTTGTACTTCGCTATACTTTCATTCTCATTATATTTTAGCTTAAACACTCATTTATATTCAATAAGCTTTCTTTCTTCGAATAGTTTATTTAACTTTCATACTTCGTGTGCTTGCAAACTTTTTAGTTCAGTCTGAATAACATTTCGTTAGCTTCTTTCATGAATAAAGTCTTTTAGTGTCTCTTCGTAAGTCTTTAATTCTTTAGCTTTCTCGTACGAAGAACTTAATTTTATCTTTATAAGCTTAACTCTCTTATTCGATACATAAATCTCTTTATTAAATAAAACTTCTGTATTCGTTAATCTTAATTAATCACGTAATGCTTTCTCTTGCACTACTAATCTCATAGAATGCGCTGCATTTAGCATGTCGCTCGTCTTTTAAAATTCGCTCATCGTTAATAACTTTTAAATAGCTCTTAAGTAATGCGCAGACGAATTAATTATTTCTCTCATGCGTAACGTCTTTTGCGTGTCATATTCTTCAGTATTTTAAGTAGCTCTCGACTGATACGTAAACGAGTTAATTATTTTTCTTACATTCAGTTCGTACGAATTTCGTGTGACGCGCAGATTAACACTAAGATGATTATTTTTCATTATTTTATAAGCGAGTAACATCGAGTCAGCGAGTTTTACTCGAGCATCTTTTCTTGTTAATACTGCAAGCTTCACTTCAGCATTTAACTTGGTCACTTCGATTATTAATATCTGATTATCTTTTTTAAAACGTTTTCTGTCTCGTTTAAAAACTTTCACGCTCGAAAACTTATTCTGAATGCTTTCTTCGTTTCTTAAAACAGATGTAATGATCGTTTTAATATGCACTAACTCGTACGATTCTATCATCTTCTTTCTTACTTGTTAAGTTTGTTTATTAACACGTGATTAATCTTTAAAGCGTAATGCATTTAAAATCGTACGATTAACATTCTTAATTTTAATAAAATTAAGAAGAAACTCATTAAGTAAATAAGCGTTAAATTTCGATTCATTAATCGTGATTATTAATACTTTATGAATAAATCGCTGTTAAGAACTTCATATTTAATATTTCTTAATAAACTTCGTGTAGCTCATGAAGATATTAGTTCATATACGT
>JAABUO010001632.1_pt1 | contig 28636 bp, 43 predicted proteins | sample 5559291 | NCBI WGS metagenome assembly JAABUO01 (sample SAMN10711878, study PRJNA513372) | rock metagenome | isolation source: Antarctica rocks | place: Antarctica: Victoria Land, Finger Mt sud | reverse complement strand
CTGTGCCATCATGCGCTGCCTGAGTGTGAAATTGTGTGCCATTTGTGCTGTCTGACGTGTCACGCTTTCCTCACAAGACATTAAAAGCACTTCCACACTTTTTGTTGCTTACTGCCCTGGCAGGCAAGTAATTGAGCACTGTGTCATAGATCATTGTAGACTCAATTGTGGACTAATTTGCATTCAAGCAAGCTGACAATTTTGTACATCCTGTAGGAATTGGAAATGCACTGGGGCTGCTCAGCAGCCTCCATCACGGTGCGCTGCAATACCAGTGGGACCTTGCACAGTATTCCAAAAGCATCTCAGAGCCCAACATTGACTCTAGCAAGCAATCTCAACATCGTGGCAACACCGGTGAGTGCCATTGAGCACATAAATGTGACAACTGCACAGTTTGTGACAGCAATGCTTCTGTTCCAATGCTGAAGGTCTGAACACCCATTGGATGTGCTGCTTTCCAGAGTGCAGGTCCTGTTTCTTGTAAGTAACATAGTTTGATCTGCTGTCATTTAAGTGCATCTATGTTTCTTAAGGAAGTTGCTGTGCAGGTGAAGCTATCCTCGCTGTATTGGCACAAGCAAAAGATGCAGATGTGCAAAAGAGCCTGCCTGCGGTTTTCTTGCAAATAGCAGCTGCAGCTACCTTGTCAGCTGCTGACCATGGAGTCCAGAGCAAGGAGCAGGCAACAAGGCGCAGCCGCACTCTACCTAACGAGGCTCATATGTTTGCTGACGGCTTTGTTGTGGGCTTGTCATTTGCTTTGCAGGTAAGTTACCCGCCATACATCACACAAGTACGGCAGCATTGGCAATGTGGACATGCTGCGTGCTGGCTCATGCGTCACAACATTGCCATACTGACAGACCAGTCCAATTGCTGTAACACTAAACGCAGAGGGTGATGCTGCGCAGGCTTTGGGACAGCAGGAGCAGTTTGGCAATCTACAGTGGTGGAGAGCACTTGGTAAACATCATGATCAGCAGCAACAAAATCTGAGGGGTTGCACTGCTACCAAGACACAAGTATCCTCGACAGGAGCTGTATCTGTCACCTGGCTCCAGGGACTGTTCAGGCTTGGCAAAGATGCAGGTGCTCATCAGCATGTTAACCCCGATATGTTGTCAGAGGTGGACATGGGAAGAATGCAGCTACAGCTGCAACATCTGGAAAGAATGCAACAGGAAATAAAGTTAATACAAAGGACGTTTGAAGCTGTACCATCTGTTTGGACTAGAATATGAAATCATTGCACATGCTATTTTATTGTCTGTGGTATGAAGCGTCAAAAGTCTTGATACATGTCATGAAATAAGCAACTTCTAGCTCTGTGTAAGTCACTCCAGCACCTCCCAGCTCACGACGCAATGAACTTCAGCAGGCTCGATGAATACTGCAGAGCAAACACACAGCCGTCAGTGTCTGTCAGACGAAGCAGCAAGCATGTGTCTGTTGACAGAAGCAGTAAGCATGTGTCTGTTGACAGAAGCTGTAAGCATCTCACAATGAAAACATGCTCAGTTGCAAGGGCAAGACAATTAGGGCTTACTGAAAAAGCCTTTTCTGTCTCATCTAGGCACTTGTCCTTCTGTTCCCTTGTCCAGGTTTCGGCAACCTGAGGCAACCATCACAAGTATCAGCAGCATCTCAAGCTGCGCAGCAAAAATTACAGACACAGCATCCATGTATGTATATATAGTGTGTACGTGAGAACATGTGTCTTCTAGCAAGGCCACAGCAGGCATAGCATAGCTGGCTGGAGATGGGTGGCATGTTGTGCAAGCATACCAGCATGATCGGCATGGGAAAAGGTGTTGGCAAGACATGCACAGTTATAGAAGGATGGACATACCTCATTGATGCTATCCCGGACATTGCCAAGCAGCTCCTTGACATCACTGTCATACTTGTAGAAATTGAGCTGCTTGTTGTCTAGGATCATCTGAGACACTTTTGACCCAATCATGCGGCCTCCTGCCGTGTGAGCAAAGTATGTGTTATAGAAGTGGCACATAAACACCTGTGGTTCTGATTGAGACACCTCTCTCAAGAAGCTGCAGCAACACATGACCCTTGTGTCAGCTTAATTCCATGTGGCTGTGGGGCAGGAAAAGCATGTGTAGGCTTGTCAGTGCCTTGGTCTTCAACAGTTCTTTGATGCATAAGGCTTCCACATGTTTATTTCCTTTCAGAAATATGATGCTGCTGATGTCAGGCATGACTCACTTTGCATAATTGTTGCCTGGGCCATCAGCAGCTGGCTCTGGTTTCTGCAAGCTGTACTCAGCAGCTAGATTGTCGATGTCAGTGCTGACTGGACCAGCTCGCTCCAGTCCAGTGTGCTGAAAGCGAGCATCTGCAGATGCAGTCATGTAAGCAAAGGATGGTGCAACAGTGCATTGTGATTGGAGCAATTGCATATCCAGTTATGCAGCCTGGTACAAGCTAGTCAAGCATTGCATGCGTAAAATGTTTGTGTGACTTTGCAACTATTGGCTTGTTCACATGTATGTTGACATGTCTATGCAGCACACTGCAATGTGGAATGCCTCTGGTGGATGAGAATGCTGGACTCACATTCTGGCACGGGAGCTTGCTGCACAATTTGCTCTAGGGCATCATAGACAAGCTTGCTCTCAACTAGGAATCTCAAGTACCCTTCACGTGTTGGCTCCCACTGCAGCAAGGTTGCAGCAGGAATCAGCATGCTGACAAGACTTGGCAATGACTCAATTCGCAACACGATCTGCGTAGCAAATTATGTATATGCAAATTCACCCTTTGAAAAGGCTGAGGTGCTGCTTCCTTGCCTCCTTCCTTGGGTGCGTGATCCTTTGTGTGAAGCTTCATGGCAACAAACCGCATCTCTTCTACAAAGCCTGCAAACAGTATCAAGCATGGCAAAAAAATCATGTCAACTATGCCAGCAAATAGCTAAATATTCAAAGACAGAGGTGACAGTGCACAATCAAGCTCACAACAACCGCTGACGCTGTTGCGCCAATCATCGATCAAGAAAATGTTCTGAGCATGCACTGCACCTTTCTTTTCTCCTGGTCTGGCCTTCGATTTGGCAGGAGCTTCTGTAGCGTGCGCTTGAACTTTGCTCGGCCGGACAACTGTGCTTCTCAGAGGCCGACAAGCTTTTCTGGGAGCCAAGGCATGACTGTGTAGTATGTTTCTGAAGGCTTCTGTGGACGTTACCCTGCTGCTGGTCACACCAGGCACGCACACGTCACGCAGCAGTGCATTCGCCATATTAAATCTGCAACCAGATGAAATCCGGGCCTGTCAATTGACCTCAAAGATCTGTTGCTGTGCGAGTACGTTTGACGCTCGCAGACGATATCGAACAGACGCTCAGAACGTGCGGCAGCTTTTGATTGCTCTGCAAACAAACTAGACCTCGAATAGTTCACGTTGTACGATAATTGTACGGAACGGACAGACACGATTTATGCATAGGGTTTTGATCAAGTGGCTGTTTTCGGCCCAACCATCGCCCGACCCGCCCGCAGCATCAGCAGCACTAGCATCAACAATAGCAACAACAGGCAACAAGCAAGTACCAAGTAGCAAGCAGCTTCAAGCAAGCAGCAGCAGCTCCCAGCAACAGCACTGATAGCAGCAGCACCCACAGCACTAAGCAGCAGCGTTGTTCAGCACAGGCTATGATAGCATGGCTATGGTGGCATTGATACAGTAGTACTGTCACAATAATGAGCGTTGTACATGCACCCCAATGTTGTTAGTTGCCACGCTGTAAGGTTGTATGGCAAGCCAGCATGATTGCATGCTGTTGTGTACTTTGCGCTAGTTTATGCTGGCAGTGCCTGCACGTAACCTGCACTTACATTGTTCACAGCCAATCGGTGTCACTGTGAACATTGCATGTTTTGTTCCTGGTGAAATGCCAGGGTTGCCGTTGCGCCACTGCTTGTCAGATCAATTTTGTGGTTTTTACATGTCTGACCGGCACAGCTGCATCAGAAGGCAAAGCAGTTCAGCTGCCCCAACAAAGTAGAGGCAGCAGCAAGAGGGAAGGCAAGAGTGAGACAGATGCAAGCACACCGCATCATTTGGTGTGTAAGTACGTGCGTTCAAATCAATAGACTGCATGTATCTATGTTTAGCATGCATACATATGTGACTATACTTGCTGCTGCTTTGGCTGTACACATTGCAACTGTCACAGAGTTGCTTTTATGTCATACATGTGTACATCAACTATTGTCATGAGTCAGTCCATATTATGATGATCAGGATGATGTACTGTTGACATTGCGCTTTGCCACTCTCAGCATGAGTTGCCAAAGGCAGGTTTTCTTAACATAGCTGGCTTCATTGACCTACTGAATTTCCTTTTGATGCATTCACTGCAATCTGAGGCCAATTGCTGTATTACTGCCGTGCTCCTGCGTATTGTTCACATATTTTGCATGTTATAGTTCTTGTTTGTATGCATGTTACTGTATGCTTTGCATAATTATTGTGACGTGCTCATGCATACAGCTGCGGTCAGGGTGTACCTGAACCCGGCAAGTCACTGACGTTAGCTGCAAACTTGTGCATAGCAGCATGATGGTGCATGATCTTGACTGCTGATAGCAGCAGTACATAGCTAACAGCAGTGCTGCAGCTGGTTTTAAATATATGCCCCTCTTGACCTAATACAGTGGTGATTTGCAAAATGCAATATGTAGCATGACAGCCTTGTTGAAAGCTGCTGTCATTCTGCTTCTGCCTTTATGCTCAGCTGCTGCAGCCATACAGATCACAGACGAAGCGGTATCAAATGCCCACAGTGCGGCAGCTATATTTGCAGATGTGATGTTGAAGACTTGATGCAATGGTTGTGTCTCACACACTTTAGGGGTGAGATAGCTTGACAGCCTTGTGGGAAGCTACTGTCATTCTACTTCTGCCAATATGCACAGCTGTTGCAGCCATGCACTTCACAGATGGTATTGGCATCAAATGATCATTAAGCTTGCACATGTGACCCTGCAGACTCGATGCAATAAGCATGTTCCAGACACAGCAGACTAAGTAGGACGGCACATCCTGGAGATGACAACCTTGTGATCCCTCAAAAACATCCTTGGGTCTTGCAGGGTGCATGGCACAGGCATGGCAAAGAGGAGCTGTCCTGCAGTGTTTCTGCCATCGAGCATGACATACAGCATCTCGTTTAGACAGCTCACAGCATGGTTGGCATAAGTGGTTGAAAATAAATACTGTTCACATGACTTTATAATTGTAAGCTATATTGCATCCCTTGGATCTTCAGTATGTCGGCCTGAAGGGAACTGGCTTTTGCGTGTTGACCCATGGCAGCATACATGTCCTGGGCTGCCTGGAGGTGCAGCACAGCAGAATTGTACCTGCAGCATCGACATGATGAAATCAGCCAGCTTCATCAGCCTGACTGCGCAGCAAAGCATGCAGTAATCTGTCCACAACAAAGCATGCAGTAGCCTATCCACAATTCATGACATGCTTTACCTTGCAAGATGCCCAAGAGCAACCCCGCGCCGTGCTAGCAGTCTGCATAAGGACTGTTTCTGCTTGTCATCAAGGTCGACTGAACCTGCAGCATGCGGTAAAAGTGCCCCATGTCAGCAGCAAGAACATGATCAGCAGCGCATGCAATTGGACTTTCATGCTGTAGCTGTGCAGCGTTTGTTTGACACACCAACACATCAACAAATGTTGCCTTGACCAAGACCAGCACATCAAGTGCGATGCTTGAGACATGTTCGGAAGATAACACCAGTCAACACATTGGCTGACATGCTGAAAGTTTTTCAAAGCTTGACACTAGCAGAGACCAATGGCAGACCTTGTTTATTGGAATGTAGATAATCTTGGATATCCAGGGCTGTCAGACCATCTACCCTAATCAGCAGCCCAAATGCCAAGTTGCAGTCATCAACCACCTTGGTATAGTCACGCTGCGCTAGGCTGCAGGCTGCTCGGTTGGACGCAGCAGCCAGCTTGTCTGTACAAGCTGCATCAGGAAGAGCCAGTACTGCTGTATATGCATCAGCTGCACCTTGCATGTCCTACATGACCGCAGGACAGACTGTTGGCCTGCAATGCAGCTGCGGCACTATGATGCCTTGCTGGCACAGCATCAGCCAAACATTACATTCTTGCCACTAGCAGCTGATGACTACCAGGTCAGCAGGTAGAGCATGACTGTCATCAGTGCTGGGCCATGTTGCAACTCCTGTGCACAGGACATGACATGATCGGTGATATGCTTGCACAATGCATGTGTACATGACTGCTTTTGGGTGCAGTCAATACATATGCAGTGTGTTCACAAGATAATGTGCCAGAAACCAGCATACCTGAGACTTGAATCGTTCATCTGCAATTCTGCGCAAGGTGCTACTGCTGGCTGGCTGCAGACATGCATTGATCTCTTGCAAATCATCTTGCAGCTGCTTGTCATCCGGTCTTCTGGCCAATGCCTGTACATCCAGACTATCTTGCTCAAACTTTGGCTGACAGATGGGCCGACGCGTTTAGAAGCAGTCAGCACTTGTAAGCAGCACTTCATAATAGCCTCAGGACATGCAACTTTGATTGCTCTGAGAAAGCAAAAGCTACATGATGCACCAGACTACAAATGACTGCAGATACATCAATCTTCAAGCAGCTGTAGTCATTCCTGAGCCTGAACTCGTTCAGCATACAAAGTGTGTTGCATTGCATGCATGCATAGCCACTTCTATGCATGTGAGCACATACACAGGCTACAGGTACAGCAAATTTGGCATTGATGATGTCGCAAGCATACCTCTCCAAGATCTGCCTTGACACTGGCAAAGTCATGCAGCTCAACTTGTGCTGCAGCTCTGCGAGTCAGCAGTTTGATCATGCTGCTGTGCATGGCAGTGGCAGCAGTTGAGCTGCCAGCAGCAAAGCTGCTCATGGTTGCTTCCATCTGTGCTAGAGCTGTGGTGCAGTCCTGAATGCACAGCCTGCAGCAAACATGCTTCACAATTGTTACTCAAAACGGAATGGTAGCATGTTTAGTCAGTAGCAGGTGGTGTTACAAAAAGCTATTGATTTTGAGATAAGACCAGATACCACACCCTTGCATCACAAACATGGATGTTATGACTGCTTTTGACATTTGGGCCTGCTGCCATGGTCAGCAGCAGATAAGCAAGCTGTAGCGTGTATGCTCCTTTGTCAACGAAGTCTCAGTCAACTTGCATACACAAGAATGACAACCTGAGCGCCCAAGCATGCAGGGTCGGCATGCTTGCCTGAACTCCTTCAGCTTTAGATAGCTAGCAGCCCTGTTGGAGTAGCACACTGTCATGCCTACGTCTATCTGGATGGCTTTGGTGTAAGCATTGACAGCTGCTCTGTAATTGCCTGCTCGGTGCATGCCATCTGCCTTATCCTTCAAAAACATGGGCTGCCTCTCTGACATGTCCACGCTTCCCTCCAATGCCTTGTGGTCCTGAAGGGTGAGCAAGCATCCTACAGCTGCTGAGCACAGAGTGCATCAAATATTAGCAGCGGAAGAGCGAAGGGAATCAGTTAAATATGGGTAAGCAGGGACAAATCAGGAATTTGCTGACAGTGGGCACTACCCTTGCACGTATGCAGGCAGCGCAGAGGCCTTGATGATTTCTCAGACATCATCAATGCAGACAAAGTATGCTCCTATAGCCATGATAGAAGCATTTGATGATCACAATGAACATGACATCTCCAGTAGCACCTGGCTTTTCCGCTTGTAGCTGCTGATCTCTAGCTCCCTAGTCTCACGTGCTGGCAAATGCTCTGTCTCAAGCTTTGTGAACTGTACCGCAACAGGGACACAGCCTGAGCGCACAGGCGCCATGTCTGCAGCACTGCTGTGAGCTTCATCACTGCACGCAAGACAGCGATGTTTGTGCAACAGAACATTACGCTCAGACTTGAGATCTGCGCCATATGTGAGTGCTGTTAGGCGGCAGATACAATATATTTGCCATCGCAATGAACTGGTTTCAGGCAGCAGGGCAAATCCAGGTGCCATTTTGTCTCAAAACTAGACAGGTGATATGAAATTTTGCTGCTTTTGATGTCTCACCCGTGTGCCTGCGATGACTCAAGATCATATACGGTGCTTGAGCTTTGCTGCGACCCAGTTGCAAGCTGTGTGTATTCACCTGCAGGCTGGTCCTCCCATATAGCCTGCTTGCCATCCTTCTGCTGCACATTATGCGGCTCAACTAGAGGCTGCTGCATGTCATCATCCATTACAGGGGCGGCGTGTTCAACTGCTCTGGCTTTCTTGAGCCTCCAGTCTCTTCCGTGATAATCTGAGTGGTCCTGATCCAAGCTTGCAGGCATTGCTCCAACCTGTTCATCTTCACAGTCGCTCTCAGCTGAACCTGAACAAAAGGAGAACACTCAAGCTCCACGGCATTCAGCAACAGTACAAGCTAGGCAACTGTATCCCTCCAGCACACCTTCGTTGCCCACTTCAGTCTGCCAAGATGTCACTTGGGCTCTCTGTGCATCCAGTTCCTGCTGCTTTTGCTGCTCAATGGCGTCTCTTTTTTGTCTGTCTAAGTCAATTCTCCTGTCGCTTGCAGCCCTGGATAGAGGCATGACTCTTTCAGCAAGTGGTTAAAGCCATGACAGCTTGGCTCAGATACCAACACAAAAGGCAACTCACTTGTCCAAGGCCTTCTTGCGGTCCAGCTGTGCTTGTTTGTTGCTTGCAAGTGAGTCTGCCAAACGCTGCTGTGCTTGCTGTCTCCGCTGCTGCAGCTCCTCTTTGGGAGCTTGGATTGCGAGCTGGCCCCACAGACCTCTCTCGACCTGCCATATGAAGGATACGGTTTGATGCAAACCTTGCTGTTGTTGCAGAACCAAATACGGCTCAGCTGACCTTGGTGAGACGAAGGGCAAGACTGGATGTGCCAAATACGGCAGTTCCGTTAGAATCATCTACTGCGTGCGCTAGGTCCAGTTGCAACAAGTAAGGGGGGTTATTGACACGAACAAACGTGTCACAGATCAGTAGATCAGACTTGGCCTTCGTCAGGCCAGGAGCGGTGACTGCGATGTTGACAGTGGTATCAGTCTCACCCCAGGTGTATTGTGGAGTCAAAGGCATCTCTTTCGAATGACGAACAACGTGCTGCACCACACTCGCGGACAGGGCGGGCGGGGCAATGACTCAAAACTACAGAGATTTACGGTACATTTGTTACCGTACAGAATACAGTTACAAGATTACGTGAGTTTGCTGGCGTTTTGGTTTACGTGGTCTTGCTTGTGTCTGCTTGTGGTGGTATGATTGAGGAGTCAAGCGGGCACTTATCCTCCCAAGATGAACTCAGTACCATGCTCGGTGAATTGAAGCTCAAGAAACGGCCGCATGTCGCTCGGCGGTCCAAGTCCGCACTTTAGGTCACCTCTATGGCCCCTAGAAACACCTCTGATCTCGACGGCGAGGATGACTCGCCCCTCGACAAGACTCAAATGGCAGCCATATGGTCAGTTGGCAATTTGCCCAACGGCTCTCTTTTTCTCGTTGTACCGGACAGATCCTTACGTTCCCGTACTGTTCGCGTATTCAGGTTCAACCAGCTCACCCAAGGCATTTATATCACCCTGCCGTACACACTTGCTGTGTACATGGTCCGGCATTTTGAGGGAGAATCAGGCACAGAAGAATCGATAGGACGAAACACAGGGCTTTTGGTGAGCATCCACCCTCTTGCTGTGCTCAGTCTACAAGCTGTTTTGCCACGGACAAACTAAGACAAAAGCACAGGTTGCAGCTGCTCAATGGAGACCTGCCTCAGTGCGCACCTTTCTGCCTCATTGCTATCAGCTTGACTGTCGTGGTACGTGAAAATGGCTTGTTTGATTGCAGGCAGCAACAGCCTCAGCTGCTCAGTGTATGACGTCCTTCCTGTGGGGCGCCATCAGCGATCACACTGGCAGAAAGGTGTGAAGCAAACAGCGTGCAGCACTGTTCTTGCTGAGATCTTCACGCTTTGAAGTGCTCAATGGCTTTGTTGCCTGTGCAGCCTGTGCTGATGATTGGCAATATCTCAGCTTGTCTGTCAATCCTGGCACTTGGTCTTGCACCTAACTACAACGTCGCCATCCTCTCACGATTCATTGGCGGCCTGTTTACCTCCAGCACTGGCGTGTAAGCTTCAGGCCCATGCACAGCTGCGCTTGCTCTCTCCTGCTATACTTGCCTGCTGCAGTTGGTTTGTCTGCACGGTCCGCTCATCACTGATGGCTGTTGTGCAGCTGTGCTTCACATGTCACCTGAAGTCTCCCTTCTTTTTGCCTATGCACTAACTTATGCTACTTTGCCACAGGGCTGTGAAAACCATTATTGCAGAGTCTTGTGATGCCACCAATCAGGCAAAGGCCATGGGCTATATGACAGCAGGGTGGGGTGTGGGCACAATTGCCGGCCCCACTATTGGTGGCTTCTTGGCAAACCCTTGTGACGGCTTTGCTTCCAGATGGTCTGCCTGTGAGTCTGGCGGATGGCTACAGGAGAGGTGTTGCTCCCTCTCTTTCCTCCTGAAGCAGTATCTGACATGATTGCTGCTTGATCATGTTGCAGAGTGGGTACTACATGCTCACAGCAAGTCTGCACACAAACAAGTCCTGTCTGACTGGTTGACGTGTCAGGCCGGCTGCTGCAACCGACAATGCTTAATAAGTGTTCCTGTCTGCTGCAGGCCATTTCTGTTGCCGTGCCTTGTCTCAGCTGTGATGGCATTCTTGGCGTGGATGAGCAATCTCTTCATGATGTCAGAGACCCACCCTCGGTTCACTTCCAAATACACAAAGCTGGCTGAAAGCGATGTTGATTCTAGCTCTCTTGGTCCCAAAGCCCTGGCAGCACAGACATCAGGACCTCAAGAGCTGCAGATGAGTAGTCTGCAGCATCACAAGGGCCAGCAGCAGTTACCAAAGCAACAACAGCATGCTCAGATTGCTGAGACGGATTCAGCAGAAAGCTCAAGTTCTGACTCAGAGCAGCAGCAGCAAGGGGGCAGCCCAGGTCAATCCAGCAGGAAATATGTTCAGTTTGCAACCTCCCAGTCAGCGACGCAAGAGAGCCAACTGCAGCTCACAGTGTCTTCCAGTAGTTCTAGTTCATCGGGTATCTTGGCTGTACGGTCAGCTTCCCTGCCTTTGGACATGCAGCAAGGCATACCAGAGGACGAATTTGGGGCACAGCATACTCCTCGACCTGCTCAGCGCGCACAGCGTGCACCGTCATTTGAACTGGTGCTGCCAGATGCTGGGATGGAATCTGATATAGGGGCTTTCCCAGCTTCCTTAGAGGCAGCTGCTGAGAAGGTTAGCCGTCATGGCAGGCCCTGCCCGGCTGCGTCCCCCATGCTTCAGATGAGCCCCTCAGATTTGAGCCTCAGAAATAGCAGCACAACTATTTTGGACACAGTCAGCGAGGTGGAATCAGAAGCAGAACACCTGCTGCCTGATAGAGACCAAAGGTCCAGTCAAGACAGTACTGAATTTGGCCAGGATCATGTAGTGGACATAGATCTTGCAGAGGATACTGCCAAGCCTTGGTACAAGCAAAACATTGTGACTGTTTGCTTGGCAGGGGGTGGGCTCATTACCTTATTCATGAACTATCTTGATGAGCTGGCGCCTATCTTTGCCTCTGCAAAGCCGGCAGCAGGAGGTTTGGGTATGCCAGAGCATGAGTTTGCATGGCCACTCACATTTGGTGGCCTAGTCCTCATGCTCTACTCTCTTCTGCTCTACCCCAAGAATCAGAAGCAGTGGGGTTACAGGAAATGCTGCAAGATGGGGCTTTTGTTGTCTATTCCTTCTTCTCTCATACTGCCTTTCGCACACACATTCGTACAAATCCCGTGGGCCACCCAAGCTTGCATGTTTGTGGGAATTGCTGTGCGGAGCATTGCTAAGATTATGGCCCTTTCCAGCTCAACTATCATTATCAATACTGTGGCTCCCATGAAGCAGATTGGCTCAGTGAATGGCGCTAGCCAGACTTTGAATGCACTGGCAAGAGCTATAGGTCCGTTCATTGCAGGCATTGTCTGGGGCTTGTGCGCTGATAGTGGCATATCAGGAAAGCAATACATACCCTTCTTGGGTAGTATTGTAGGTGTTGTTGCTACTGACATCTTGTATATGTACATTGTTCTGCCAAGCTGATGCTCATTCGACTAAGCAAGTGTCTTGTCAAGACGTATTAAGGCACTTTGGCTGCGCATGCTTGTTTGTGCTGCCAGCTGTGGTTTCTAAGGTAGAGAAGTATGCCGGTCACATCTTGTGGAATGGTTCAGCGTTCGGGTTTCGACCCTTTTTCAAATGTACGTATGTGATCTATTGTTTTCAAACTCATTGGTCTCAAAATCATTGGGTTTGATGCTTTTAAACAGGCCTGGCTTGCACATTCTGAGCTCGAATATGAGCATCTGTCACGCTACACTCAGCTCCGTAGTCAAGCAGGGTCATCTGGGTGGCCCTGCTTGGTCAGCTTTGTAGATTGCTGCTTCGTTTACACCAACATGCACCCACGACGTTGTCTCACGCTGCCACATTGCACATGGAGATCAGTGTGGCGAAGACAAAAGTGATGGTGGTGTCCAATTCTTCGATAGGTCGCCTGCTCCAGCAGCAGTGTATTATAATTACAATATATGTTAAGCAGGTGCACCTTAAAGCTGCAGCGAAGGCCGGTCAGATCTTGCACAGTGGCAGTTGCGACCTGTGCAAGAGAACAGCTGCGCAATGTGAAATAGTGTTGCTTTTATTTCCTGTGATATCATGTCAGTAGTCAAAAACACCTCTTGACAAAGTCTGGTCACTTTTATTCAACATCTGGAGCAAAAGAGAGCATGCATGTCATCGCAGCTTTAGTGCCACTTTGACAGCAATCGGCCTCAGTGTGATGCGCGGCTGTGCCTCAGGCATCCCTTGATTTGGTGATGTTGGCTCAAATACGAACTTTTGCAGCGCTGCTGACGTCACTAACATGGCCTCCATCATTGCAAAGCCTGCAGAGAAGGACACATATTTTCAGGCTGGCATGTGCAAAGAAATGCCTGCTACTGCAGCCTTAATCTGTCATGCAGAAAATGCCAGTCACTGCTGGACATGCACCAATTCGTTCTCCTGACATTGTCAGCCACTTGCCCGTACGACAAGTACCAAAGAATATCACACTGCATGTTGTACAACCGCATCAAAGAGCAAAGCATGTGTACAGGACAGACCTGTGCCTATACAGTTTCTTGGGCCTGCTCCAAAGGGTATATACGCTCCATTTGGTCCCATTCCTGACAGAGGGTTAGTCCCCCCAGGCCTCATACTTTGCTTGGGAACAGCGCCAGGAGTTGTAGCTTGCCTTGCATCACTTGCTGGTGCTCTCACAGCACGTACACCGCTTGTGCTGGTTGCTGTAGATGCTGCAGATGAGGCTGAAGCTGCCCCAGAACCCATGGTGCTGATGCCTGAGCTGACAGGTTCCTGGTGACTGCTTCCAGAAGCCCCATTGTTGCTTGCACTGGTGCTACTGGTGCTGCTTGGCCTGTCAGGAGTTGCACCACTGCTGTCAGTATGTGTGCTGCTGCTGATCATGCTGCTGCTACTGCTGCTGCTAGGATCAATTATGCTGCTACTGCTGCCGGTAGTGCTGCTTGATGTGCTGCTACGCTTCTGTTGCTGATACTGGCGCCAGCGCTCTGGCTTGAAGGCTTGTGGATGTTGCCACGCCTGCTCAGATCTGTGCATGATGTACGGGCTGACCAAGATAGTTGTCCCTGTATATGCACCGTTCAAGGTTGATTACACTCACCACACATCAAGGTTTGGATTGATGTAGAAGGTATTGCAAAGGCAAAATGATGAGTGAATGAGGAGTCTCAATCCATTGGTGTTGGCTAGGCAGAATGGCATCAGGTATCAGCTGGTCCCCAGGACTTTAAGCATAAACAATGCAAAAAGAATTGTAAAAAAAGCAGCGAGCATGGAACCCACTGCTCATGCGCCAGTCAGTGCTCATCTTGTGGCAAACAGGCCCTGTAGTACAACAGCAGATTGCTTACCAGGCTGTACCTGAAACCCTGCTAGGTCATCTACTTCTGCCGCGCATCTGCCAACAATGTAGGCAGGGGGGCGAAGTCGCAGAGTTTCCAGTATAACGGCCTCAAGATAAGGAAGCTGCCTGCACCAACGACTCGTTGCCTTAATCATCTCACAACTAGCAACTTGCCAACAAATTGCTCCATATGCAGTCGTACGGAAGCACTGTTGATGCAACACTTTTTGGCATCAAAGGGACGACTTTCGACATACATGCATGCATGCAACAAGCACTTGGAGACAAGGGGTGGTCAGGGCAGAGCTTTGCAGGCGGCAGAATGTTGTGTAATGAAACGCCAGCATTATCTTTTTTCCTACCAACACTTTAGAGTGACCACTTCATCGTCAGAAATGCAGGCAATTTTCAGTTTCCCTATCCGTAGCTGATAGCAGCCAACTCATCATCAATATCAGGAGACCACTAAACAGTGGATTCCATGTGACTCACTTTATGCTGTCTGGTGTGGGTGACTGGCCTTGTAGCACTTGCTGCACCTCAGCAGCCGCCAAAGCCTGGACTTCAGGATACTGAGCAAGGAAAGCTGTGGTCCAGCCCAGCAGTATAGCCGAGGTCTCCTGGCCTGCCAGCAGCAGCGTCATCAGCTGGTCACGCAGGGACTGCATGCTCAGGCCTTCACCATTCTCATCCATGGACTGAAGCAGGCTGTCCAGCAAGCACTGCGCCAGCAGCGTGGAAAAGCACGTCTAAGTCGCAAAAGATGGGATGAGTGTAGGGCGTGGACCAGCTACACCGCTGGGTCAGAGATTGCAAACTGTTTACGTGTTTGTACTTTTTTGTTGTAATGTTTGATGTCTGCTTGAGGCACAGGAGCACAGCATGTGAGTCGTAGTAGCCATTCAATCAGGCAGGAGCAACAGGCATAAATTTACATGCACAGTCCAGATTCTTTAGCATGGCCTCACAGAGAATGTGGCTATACAGGGCATGTACAATGCACCCACTGGTTGCAATGTGCCAGACCTTTCTCCTGATTGGACAAGGAGCGGCCTGATCTGACAAGAAAGGCCCGATTTGACAAAAAAAGGGCCTGATTTGACAAGAAAGGCCTGATTTGACAAAAAAGGCCTGACTTGACAAGAAAGGCCTGATTTCACAAGAAAGGCCTGATTTCACAAGAAAGGCCTGATTTCACAAATAAGGCACATATGGAATGCCAAGCATGCGGTACAGCATTTGTGGGGTCTAGGAGCTGTGGCTGGGACTGAAGTTCTTGATTCATCTGTACAGTGTAACATACAATATTGACTTGTGTCCCTGCATGATACGAACTATTACGTACTAAGTAGAGGGTATCATTGGGCACTATGTAAAGCGTACTATTATGTACTCATGGCCCTATGTGTAATGCGCCATACTACATATAATGTAGTGCAGACAGATCAAGGTGCAGTCCATTGCAGCTGCTGTTGCCCACCTGACTGTACTGTGATGATGCCTGGAGTGCAGATAGCCGCTGCTTTCTGTCTTCAATGATCCCATACACGGCAGAGTTTAGCTGAGAAACTGCTGCGTGATACTCCAGGTTGTTGGGGGTCGGAAGCCATTCAGGAATGGCAAAACCCAATGCTGCACGTTGACTGAAGAACTCAAAGGCCACCCGGACCGCCTCTGCAGTAACATGACAAGATTTGGTGCCAGAGAGACATCTCACAGTAAATGCGCCATGTGTATGATCCTGATGCTGTTGGACTGCAATGGAACCATGCTTGACTGTGATGCTTCCATATGCAGCACAGCATTCACAAGCCATGGAAAGGACGCATGCTGTCCAGCAGGTTGACCACTGTCAGTTTTGCACCACATGTAGTGAACTGCTTCAAGATGACCGATCATAGTTTTGATGCACCAAGCACCACTTCTGCTCACCGCTAATGCCCAGGGCCTGACGACTGCTCATGTCCACCCCAAACAAAGCATTGGTGGTGATGTTCAGTGTGAGCTCATTGAAGTCTGCATACACATCTCTGACCCCGCCTGGAGACCAGACTTCTGCCAGCATGTGCCCTGTTGCTGAACACATGGCCTGCATGCCAAAGGCTGCGCATGGCCATGGATAACACATTTTGGGCAGCATGCCAACATGCTGTGCCTTGCATTGATTGCAGAATGCAGAGTGTTGAGAGCGTTGAGACTCTTGTACTGATGTTGCCTGTTTGAAGGAAATACCATGTCAGTAAGCTTGCGGTTGGGGCTACCTCAACAGCAACTGTGACACACTCCATGGCAATTTTGCAGCTCTGGGAACCACAAATTTCAGCCTGCTACGCACTGACACAGCCAAACGATAACGCTGACAAGCTATTTCAAGACATGCAGTCAGGTTGCAGACGTGAAAATTGCTCGTACAGCTGCGTATGTTTCTACGGCCGCTCTTCTGAAGCCTGGATTGGTAAGTTGCCGCTGCCTTTGCCATACAGCTCCATCACTCACCAGCAGGCCGTTGCCTGCAAGGCTGCTTCCAGGAAAAAATGCAGTCCCTTCCTGCACCATGCACATCAGCTTACACCCTACCTGTTTAATTCTTAATTCCCAAAACCTTCTGGATTTGTACAATGCAGACTGGTTAAGCAAGCAGCTGCTACAATCCAGAGCAACTCATCATCATCATTGCTAGTGCATGTCTGCTAATGGCACGCTAGCAATGAAGGCGTTTGCCTGTTGCGCTGTGTTGCAAAACGCAGCAAAAGCCAAAAGACACATATGTCACACATATACACAGGGTCAACAGTATGTTACAGAGCAAAGCAGCTACATGGGACCACATGTGATGATGTGATGACCCTTAGTAGTGCAGCGCTCAGCAGCAAACAGGGCCACAAGGACTGATCTGCTGGATGACTAGGTGCAAACCTTCTTGTAGATTGCAGCCTTGTCAATGAGCACTTGCTTCGCTGCTGCTGGGTCAGCCACCAAGATCACTTCCTCGCCACCCATGATGAGCCCAACGACTGGTTGATACGTGGATGTGACGTTCTGCAGGAAACCGAGAGGATCCAGCAGCATGCTTGCGGCTGAATCGCCAGAAGGACCTGACAATTGCACACAAATTGTTTTTTTGTTCCCACAGATGGGTGTCAAAAGAACAAATGCGTCCTGATGGCCTGCAGGTGACACATCAGACACATCATAAGGAGCAAGCTTGCATGCATAGCAGCTGTAGTACCTGGCGGATAGCCTGGTGGACGCTGCCTCAGACCCTTTGTTAATTTTGTGGCTGACTGTTGAACCTGGTCAATGTTGCTTTGGATCTGCGTGAAGGCTTGCAGGGCTGCGGACTCCAAAAGCACACTGAGTAAGTTCAACTTGAAATCAGCTCTGGGCCGGAGAGCGCCTGTCGAGGGTGACACAGTTGAGGACTGCGTAACCTGTGATCGAGAACTTTGCGAAATTTGCTCCTCACTGGAGTCGACCTGTGGTTCTGGACGACCACTACTGGTTACCCTCTTGTGGTGCAGTATGTTTTGAGCAGTGACGCTGGTTGATGTCATATGCTGACGTCTGAGCAGAGACCGTCCGAGAGGATGCCTATGGATTTGCCCAAAAGCACAGGGGTTTTGACGTGCTGATGAATGCAGCTGGCAAGAGCCATTGCCGACAGCATTGCACATATGCTGATCAATGTGCATAGCGTCTGGCTGGCAATGATACGATCACAGGCACTGTGGCGATATACGGTGATTGATATGGCACTGCAGGTGAGCACCCATACTCGCTGCTTCAAAGAAAAGCCATGTATATATACGTAGAAAATTGGCATACTTGATGTAACTTAGGTTACATCTGTTAAAATTGGAACGATACAGAGAAGATTAGCATGGCCCTCGCGCAGAAATGACACGCATAAATCGAGAAATGGTTCCAAAATTTTTGGCGACCCTGCCCGATGCTGTATGCTTGCAAATGTCTACGACTATGGCAACACTGTCATGCCAAATACACCTGGCATGTCAGGCCACTTTGTGCAGATGCTAGAGTGTACATGTGCGATATCAATGAGAAAGGCTGCATTGTGCACCTGGCACATTGGGGCATCCTGTGCAGTGGCTAGGGTGTACGCATGTGCACAACAATGAAAAGGGCCAAACAGCTGTGAAGTTTCAGACAAGCTCACGAATGCTGAACATACAGCTGCGCATAACTGCAGTTTCGCTAACTGGCCTGTTGGTTGTCGAACAAAAAACATTCTAGACTGCACCAAGCATGATGTGGACAATTTGCAGAATAAGATTGCTAACTACAAAGCATGAATGGATTGCTAACTACAAAGCATGAATGGAGATTGTGTTGACAATTTTGCAGACAAAGGTTGTTGATTACACAACATGAATGGAGCATATAATCTGACAAGCTGTAGTCAACATTCAAGCATGATGTACACTGCAGTTTAGCTGTATATACTGAGTTCAATAAACACCAATGTGCTTGCAACACTTGACCAGAACACTAGCATTTACATGATCCTCAACTGGACGTACTGCTTGCTCCTGTGAATACTGACTGTGATGAACTTGTGTTGGGGTTATTGTACAGCCTCCAACTTGCAGTCACAGGTGACAACCTCGCCTGCATCACCTGCAAATTTCAGCGTCTGTTTAGCACACATCTTGAGCACTTACAATGCGCTGACATCATGCAAATGCCATTCAATGCCACCAAGTAAGGCAACAAGAGACATTGGTGCCAAGCATACACCAAGGCAAAGCTGGGATGCTTTGCTGCTTCAAATATAAAGCCCGCACAAGAGACCAAGCTTCTTGAGACAGCAAATAATTGCCATGAGGTAGAAGCTAAACAGAGCATAACACTTGAAGCGGATGAAGTCCTCTTACCTGGCGTGACGAGGCAGTGTTTTGAGGCAGATGCCTGCTGGGCAGCATTGCTGCAGGGCTACGCAGCATGGTCAGAGGCCTGCCAGCATCTGTAGAGCATGAAGAGGAGCCACCTGCAGAGGCTGGTGGCCTGGCATGCATGCCCTGCTGCGCTCTACTCGCTTGTTCAGTTTTGTTGGAAAGCTGGCTTGATGAGCCTGCAGTATTGTCGGCATGATAGAACAACAGAGGTCAGTCCCAGACTTGTTAAGGAATAGTCTTTCGCCTGTGCTAAGACACTCAAATGAACTCCAGCATCTGCTGCAGCCCAAAGAAAGGTGTGCTGAAGCCCACAAATACTGTGTTGTAACTCAGCACCCATTTGACAGCTGTTGTCAATTTCCAGGCAATTGTACTGCCAAGCTGCCAATGCCTATTGACAGGGCAGTCAGTTGTAACATTGCAACATTCAGCAACAGCTGTCTCATTTTGTCAGTAAATACAGCCTGTGCATGCATTGTGCAAAGCATGCTTGTTTTACAGGCTGCATACCTTGTGGGCAGCTGGCAGCCCAGTCAAGCAGCCGGCAATCGCTACCATCCCAGTCTTCACTCCTGTGCTTGCTAGCAGCAGAGTAGTGGCGCATGCCTGTGGAAGGAGGCGACTCTAGGGGTGCTGCTTGAACACCTCGCCCCTGCACGCACAGCTAGAAACAGTGAGAGACTGCCAGGTATGCTCATGTTGTGCCACCTGAGCAAAGTCAATACACCACTCAAGGTACACTTTGCTGGCTGTTGCTCTGCACTACTCTATTGAGCAGGGTGCTCTTAAAGTTTGGATGTTTTTTATGTCAGGAGCAAATCAGCTGTGATCAACTAGCGCTGAAAATGGATTTGGCTGCTGGAGGACACTTACTGTGCAGGGCAGCTACATGATGTGTGACATTGCCTGTGCAGTTCAGTCGCCTGGCTAGAACACTCACACACTGGTATGCTTCCTCAATGCAATAGCAGACTAGTGTCATGGACAGGGTTGCTTGCTGGCCCCGAGGCGCTTACCCTCATTGTCTGTGGGGACCTGTGAGGGCTGTCAATGTGACCAGCCCCACATCTTGCAGCTGACCTGCCCTGGCTACCTCGACTGCTGGGGCTACTCTCACTGCTCACTGCTGGTGCTGGGCGTTGACTAGTCAGCTTCTGCCATGCTGTCATAGCAGGCCTGTCAGCCTGACCTGCATCCTGTGCTTCTATGGTATGGCTGTGACTTTCACTGGCATGGCAACTGATGACTCCTAGCTGTTGATGCTGCACAAGGTCCAGCTGGCACCTGCCAAGTCTTGTTCTAGCAGCATGACTGGAGGCAGCTTTGGGTGATTGCAACCCCTTAGGAGCCCTGAGCAGAGTCTTGTTCAGGCTCGCAATGCGAGCTTCAAGCTCCTCCAGGGTCATCAGCTCCTCTCCTGAGTCATCCCTGGACATTGATGCAGAAGCTGGCAGACCTGACTCATGCTGCAGCGGAGGCGCCTGCTGTAATTGAGTCGCTTCTTGGCTTGGTAACTCAGCAGGGAGGGGAGCCGGCCTTTGCAGCCTGTTCTGTGCTAGGCTGCGCTGGCTGAACACCTCTTTAGACTGCTGCTGCGGCAGCTCAGCAGGCACCTGTTGAGGTACCTGGCGAGGCAGCTGCTGATGCAACTGATGAGGGTGCTGCCGCTGCTCTGCCGTGATGCTTTGCTTTGCATGCTGCATCTCTCCCTGCATGCCCTGCCCTGTTAGCCTTGCCATGCCCATGCTCTGTATGCTGTCAGCATCATCCGGGAGCTGCTGCTGTAGTTGAAGAACATTGGGCACACTCGTGTTGGCTTGCGCAGCCTCAGGCATGGTTTGCGGTGAACATGCTATACGTCCAGCAGGGTGCAGTGAGGCGCTTGATGCAGTAGCAAACAGTGCTGCGCTGTCAAAGCACTCATTAGCAGTGATGCTGGTGATGGGCGCTGAATGGTCAATACTGCACAAGCTGGAGGCTACAGACTGCTGACTGGTGCTGCTTGGCGGGCTATCATCATGCATAGCCAGATTGTGCAGCGCAGCCTACACACCACAGAGTGTTGTGCTGGTCCAGCTTAAGTGTATGAGTCTACAGGCAATCCCAAGCGCTTCTCCTGCTGCAGCTGGCAAAGTGTGCTTGCAAGCCAGCTGTTCAAACACATAATTTCAGGCTACAACAGCATTTGTGTGCCACTTTCAGACCCTGCAACAAGACCTCACCATCAGGTCATTTATTGCAACAGGAAATAGCCATGCGTTCCATAAGCCATGCAACAAACCCAGCAAGCTACTGCTGCTGCAACATGCAATTCGTCATGCAAGCGCTGCTCATGCTCTAATGCAAGCATCTGCATCTCAGACACTAGGAAAGGCTTACGCGCAGCATCTCTCTGCTGGCTGCATTGCCGCCAGCAGCAGCAATCACGTGACCTCTGTCTTGCTGTGGCACACCCATTGTCCCTGTCACTAGTACATCTGGCTCAGCATACTCATTGCTGACAATTTGGCTGCCTTGGCAAAGAGGCTGTACTCCATCAAGGTCACGCCGAGACCTGCTGGGCTCCTGTATAAGCATTATCACAAAATGCAGGGCGCCAAAGAAAACGAAACCTGATTTCCACATATTTAATGCAGCTGACGCTACTTGTCCTGCACGTACCTAGCTCATCATGAGCTGGAAAGCGTTTTAATTACTATTATTATTACGCTACTGCATCAGCGATATTGCACCAAGGAGATCATTGTTAGTCAGCACCAGCATCTCATTTATATTGCAGTTGATCAACACCATTCAACTGAATTTAAAAGCTGTAATGCTGCAAGTGTGAAAAGACGCATCTGGCATGAAGTACAGGACCCAGTGCAAGGCAGATCAATTTATCAAGCCACCCCTTTCATGTGGTCACTTGATCTTCTCAGGTTCATAAACCATGCAGGCAATGTAACGTTGTCATACCTGAACCCCACGCCTAGCATAGCTGATAGGCTGATGGTGCCTTAGTTCCAGATCTTGTTGAGTGCTGTGTACTGCAGCTGGTGGTTTGGCTGCCAAGCCCAGCAGTCTGGATTCTGCTGCATCAGCCAGCCTCTCATCTTTGCTCTGACGTCCATGCCAGACTGGGTGGTTGCCCCCGATGCTTGCCTCTGCATCTTGCAGATCCCTGCATTGCCGTGGAAAGACTAGGTCAGCTGGCATAAACTGAAGGAAAGGCCCAAGGCTAAGACATGGCCCACCTTGCCTTGCGCTCAAGTCTACATGTCCTTGTATACTGCATGCAGCAGGCAGTGACTGGGCATGCTGTGGGCTGTTAGGCTGATCCTGAACAGGCGTGTGCAGGATATGCAGGCAGAGCAACCAGCCAATGCAAAGGCTGCAGCATTGCAAGACCATGACCAGCACACCGAGCACAAACAATGACCTGCGTTGTGCAGGAAGTCATAGTTGAACACTTGCATCTCAAATGCATAAGCTTTTCCCAGAGGTTCCAGTGTAGCTTCTGAGCACATGCACCATACCATGAGTCAAATTGAGCCACACGATCATCCTGACCATCCAAGCTGACTGGCTGGTCATGCACATGCCTCGACCTGACAGCAGGACCAGCTGGCACAGCCCTTGTTGAAGCAAGTTGCCCATGTGCTGTGCCATCAGACCTCCCAGTTTGATGCCAAGGCGGATGCTGCTCTGGCTGCATGCCCGGTGTTGACGTCTGAAATTCAGGCTCTAGATGCATGCGACCTTGGTACTGCTCCTGATACAGCTCATCCTGATGCGCAATACCTATGTCATCTTTCGCAGGCCCTACATGGCTGCTGGCAAGGTCCATGTGAAGAGGGTGCCTCAACAGCCCCTCAGCTGCTGAGTCAGCTGCAATGGCGCTTGTCAGAGCTGCTATGTCTGCTTCCACTTGTGCTGGGTCCATTGAGAAGCAATCGCTGCTGGACCTGGATGGATTATCATTCTGCCACAGCTCCTGACCAGTACTTGGCTTATGCGGAGGGGCAGAGGCTGGCCTATGCTGGTGACTGAAAGGCACATTAGAAGGCAGATTCGAGGTGTCTTGAAGGGGCTGAGGAAAGGCCTGGTAGCTGAAGTGTTGTGGTTGTGCTGCAGCCTCACTATGCTTGGTGCCGCTCTGACTTTGGGAGGCATTGCTTGCAGCAGGCGGCTCATCCTGCTTTGAAGCCGCGTTTGCAGTGCTGGGGCTGCTGCCCTTGATGCCGCCTGTTCATGACAAGACACGAATGTGAATGTAACAGTGTGCGCCAGAGTGAGTATGCTCCAGTGTGTATGCCTTGCCAGGCATGGCCACAGATACATTGTGAACCCAGACACACGCCCCATGGTCATGGGAATCACAAGAGGCAGCAAGTCAGGGCATTGATTCACCATGATGGCCTTGCCAACAAGCAAATGGTGACACACAACCTTCAATGACCACAAGCAATCAGGAGCACAGTGTCGCATGTGGAATGCACTGACCCGAGCCAACTTTGCTGTTCTCTATGCCGCTCTTGGCTTTGTTGGCAGGCGCCTTGTGCTGGTTCAGCAGACGCGCTTCCAACTTGCGGATGTATGCATCCTTCTGTTGCATAGCTGCCTCACTGTCCTTTGCCTTGGACACCTGCATGGTTCATGCATCTGTTCACCAAGTTTGTATGTGTCTTTCCCCTAGGGTCAGGTACATACAGTCCACAGTAGCTCCCTGTATGAGATCCTGTTCTGGCAACCAGCAGCATACCAGCCGTGACAGGCATGATGACATGTTGTATACAGTCAGTGTAGCGCAAGAAAAGGTTCTGCCCATGACACAGAGCCTTTGTCTTTAGTAAGCTTGCTGCATGCATGCTCAGAGCCGAGCCTGTGAACAAAGCGCACATTCAGCCCTACTGCTGTGCCATGTGACTCTGCTGATGAACATGCTTCTCTGCACTTGTTGCAAGATCGTGATGCATCATGTGATTGACTTGCAGCTTTGGGGTGCAGTTGGTGGGAAAGCATGGGACAAGGCGCTACCATGTACTGAATGCGCCTCATGCTTCCAAGCAGCTGCTTTTGCGCCCCAGCGCCAGCCTGCTTGGCTGCTCTTCGCTCTGCAGTCAGCTGAGTACTCAGCTCAGCATTGGCCTGCTCTGCACATGCTAGCTTCTCAAATTTGGACTTGACCTGAGCCAGAGAGCTGTGGGTGTCAGCATGACGCTACAAGATGCTGAATATAGATGTGACAAGTAGCCAAGCATGCTCATCTGCAAAACACAGGCATACTGGCTGGCTGCCTGTGGATGTTAAATCCTCACAACAAAGCACTGGGCATTGCACAGTGTTTGCTGCTATCAGGGACAGACTGTGTGAGTCTGCATAAGGTCCTCCTCGAATACAGTGTTGAATATTGCTGCAAGGAAGAAAGACCACAGCAGTCCTAGTCAGCAGGTTTGCCTGCAGATGCACACTCCCAGAAAGTAGCAGCAGCTGTCCTTGTGCTGTTCACCTGGTCTTTCAGAGACTTACGCTCCCGCCTTAGTCCTTCAATCTCATGCAATGCTGGCACAATGCGCGTGGACCGTGCATCTTCCTCCAGGTGGAAGTCAGCAGGCGGCTGTGATAGAGCCAGCATCTCTGGTGTTGCAAGCTGTAGCAGACTGCTCTGCTGAATGCCCTCATGGACTGTTATGGCCTTGGATTGATCCAGGTTGCGCATGTACAGCTCTTGCAGCTTGGCAACTCTATCCTGCAAGACAGAAGCGGCTGAAGATCTTGCCAGAAAGATAGCATGCATCATGATGAGACTCTGCTGACATTTGCAATCAGATGTGACCCTGCCTGAAGCACTGCTCTTATTGCTGCATGAAACAAACTGTCAACAACACATACTGTAGCCTTGCAGATTGATATCAGGGCACCAACCTTGCATCACATGTGCGGCACAAAGCAGGCGTCAGAGCAAAGCTGCACCTGTAGCGCATCCATGTTCTGGGCCTGACTAGCCTTGTCTTCCCTGAGCTGCACAACTTCATCAGACACAGTACAATTGTCCCTGGCAAGCTCCTCAGAGGCTGCCGCCATCTCACTGCAGGGGTGCATCACACTGCTACCAGGTGTGCCAGCAGATGTGCAATTGAGTCTTGCTGAAGCTCTGAAAGCAGCCTGTCTTGCAGCTGGTCATGCAGTTGTGAAGAGCCAGATGCAAGTGTATGCCAATTACGCCAGACAAAGCTATTAAGTAAGCAACCAGACAATCTTGCAAGCTTGCAGAATTCACAGTCACTCAGTTACTTGCAGGCCTGTCTGGCATGCAAAGCCTTGGTGGGAATGCTGCATACAGCTGGTCACTGCATGAAGACCCAAGGGGGTTACCATAGTGCTCGCTGCTGCCGCTCTACTTGGTCCTCCAGCTCTGCAATGCGAGCTGCTGCTGCTTCTGTCATGCGCTGACTGCGTGCCCTTGCCTCATTGCTGACCACCTGTTGAGACATGTCAATGTTGTCTGAGTTCAGCTTTGGTTGCAATCATGCAAATTGTATGCTGGTGTGGACGGACACGTCAAGGGTGCTTCAAGCATGTTCAGTTAACAGGAGCAAGATTTTGACTATAAGGAATGCATGTTAGCCAAAGTGGGCTAAACATGTTGACACTTGATCACAGGAGATTTACTCAGTTGCAGCGCGTATCTGGGAAAATTGCACCTGTACGCTCCTGTCCATGTTTGATATTTGGTGCATCAGCTGAGCCACATGCTTCTTCAAGGCATCATTCTCTGCTGCCATGGATGTCGCACGGACACGCAGCCTTGCTGTCTCCCATGCTGCTGTCTGCAACAGAACATTGCTATGTCTGTTTGTTACCTGGAGTCTGCTGTCAGTGTGAGCACTGATCAAAGGAGTCAGCCTGACCAAGTAAGTCAGCCTGGTGTCACATGATGCATTGTTGCGCAGAAGCCAAGACAGTCATGTTATGCTTGCTGACCTCATGAGCAGCTGGGCGTGAGCTGTAGCTGACATCAGCTTGCTGCGCAAGCACAGTCTGGTCTCCTATGACCCTATCCTTTTCCTGCTCAAGCAGCTGTTGCAGCTCATCACGCCGTGCAGCAGCAGCAGCTACTGCGGAGGTATGGTGTTTCCGCCTATGACCTGCATTCAGGGAGGCAGCATGACTAGAGTTTCATTTTGCCTACATGGCTTGAAGGCCCAGCGACCTACCTGAGACCTTTGTGCCCTTCAGCAATCGCCTCCTCTCGTCTGGAGACAACGCTTGCAAGTATGTCTTGGCTTGCAACGTGGATCTGAGCTGGGCAGACTCAGCCAGCAGGCTGTCAGAGCCGAGATCAGGCGAATGCTGCTGAGACCAAGACATGCTCAGAAGTCAGCTGGTCGGGACGCAGTCTATTTTCTGCGCACGGGGGAACAGTCTGAGAGGCCCGTCTCTCATATTGTTACTGTGGCGATTGGATGATCACAGACATCACAAAGCTGGCAGAAGATCAAGCATCGATCAGTCTGCTTGGTGTGTTCCCAGCCTGCCCATGAATCCGTCGTCTCTTTTCTCTTGCCTTTTTTTCCCCTCCAATGAAAGTAGAGTAGAGTAGGTAGACTTGGTGTCAAGGCCTTGCCAATTTGCTGTGCTTTTTTGCGTTGCTGTCAATCTGGATGTAAAAGTATGCTTACGGACGTTTCAGAGCGTTTGTTACAGCCAAAAGATGTGTCCCCTGTTTGTTCAACCAAAATGACTCAGATTTATAACTTTGATCAAAAGGCTATGCTGTTAACGGCTCATGGCACAACGGTTCCTGTGATGGATGTGAATGGCATTGCATGGTTCAGGGGAAAAGATCAAAAGCGCGTTTGGCAAAATACTTGTTTCTGTACTGTCAGGAAGCAACCTCGACATGAACGACTTTGACCTCAGCATACAAGAAGGGAAGGTGTTGGCAGGCAATACAGACATCCCCGTGCTGATTGTAGCAGAACAAAGAGATTTGTGGATCAGAGGCAACAATCTGACAGCCTTTTTGGAGTACGCCCAGCCAAGGGTGGCGCTTACAAAGATTCTGAAAACCCGTAATACCAAAACCTTTGCTGAACTGTTGCCACAAGTTGTTTCCAATATGGAAACAACCCCTGTGGACGACTTAAGAGCCAGATATGTCAATGAGCCGGGCTTGTACAGACTGATTGCACGGTCTACTATGGAGAAAGCTGAGATCTTTCAGGACTGGGTGTATGAAGTGGTACTGCCAAGCATCCGAAAGACAGGGTCCTACTCAGTACAGGCAGCTGCTCCTGCTGCAAAGCAGAGTGACACATGGCACGACAAGCGACTGGAAGGCAAAGAGCTGATGAGGCTGAAGAATGCAAGCCTGCAGCAGCTGGTTGCTGGGGGGTTTGGGCAGACAGGACCCAAGCTGTACAGAATAGTAGCCAACCACATCAATCAGGCGGTGCTGGGGTTCACAGACACAACGACTCAGTTCAAGAAACAGCAGCAGCTGCCCCGGCATGTCAGCATTCCAACATGCAGGGCCAGGTGGCCAGGTGTTATGCAGAGACGTGCTTTCAAAAATTTGTCAGTGATGACCTGCAGCGTCTGAGAGGATTGTCAGAGGTAGACCTAATCAAGGAGTTTGCAGGACTGAAGCTGAATCTGAGACAAGGCTTTGTGTCCACTGGCATGGGAGATCTACGCAGCAAGACACTGACGCTAGCAGAGGCCAAGAAGCGCAAAGCAGACGCAGACACACAGGCTAGGAAACAACAGAGATTGCTACAAACAGAGCAGCCTTCAGCTATCCAATGTGCTGCCTGACAATGTAAAGACGTATAAAGGCGACTACCACACAAACACACTCAGGAAGTGCTGGGCACTGCAGTACAAACAATCCAAATGTCATGCTGTTGCTCCAATGCCAGCCTCTTCCTAGCTGTCAAGTCCGCAGACATGACTCTCTTGTTGCCAGTGAAGCTGGAGAGCAGTTTAGCTTTTGCAGTTGGTAGCAAGTCATCATCATACGGTGCTTGAGCCTGCAAGTGCGCATTGTTTGTAAGTGTTGGCATGTCACTATAAGCTCTGGTGTGTAACAGTAGCACTCAACACGACTTTTGCATCAGTGATCCAGCAGGCTTCAACAACTGACCTCAGTGCTTGAGCTTGTCCAGGAAGCCAAGGCTATTGGCTAAAGCAAACCCCAAAACGGGCGCAAGGTAGGCACCAACGTTGACTATCACAGCAGAGTTCACTCGCGCCTCCAACACTCGAACTTCAGTACGAAGGTCTCGAACATCCTGTCCAACCTGCTGAATTTCCTTCAGCAGCCTTGCCTCGCTGCCCCAGGCACAACAAACACCTCTAGATCTTGAAAAACCGCGACGTCTCAAGGAGGCGCTTTTAGGCTGCCCTGCGAGCGAACCCTGCTTGACAAACACCTTTGCAGAAAGGCTACTCATCATAGACAACCCACATAAAATGGTGTGACGGGTGTCTCGCACTCGCCTCTGCAAGCATTCATTCATTAGATTTTAAAGGTCGTTGGGGCCAACCATGACCATTGGACCAGTAGACTGAAAGTGTCAGACAAAGATACCCAAATGTTCTAAAGCACTTATGAAAACATTAATGTTCACAGCTG
>JAABUO010001631.1_pt1 | contig 28670 bp, 47 predicted proteins | sample 5559291 | NCBI WGS metagenome assembly JAABUO01 (sample SAMN10711878, study PRJNA513372) | rock metagenome | isolation source: Antarctica rocks | place: Antarctica: Victoria Land, Finger Mt sud | reverse complement strand
GCGAGGCCAGGTTCTCCGCCGCGGTGGCCATGGCGGTGACATTCAGCGGCGCGGGGTTGCCCGGCCCGCCGACCACGCCCCACGCGCGCCGGTGCGCGGCCTCTGCGCGCGTGTCGTTCTCGGGCGGCCGGCGCGCCAGCAGCCGCCCGCACAGGTCGCACTGCGCGCGCGCCGGCGTCAGGGTATACAGGAGCGCTGGGTTGCGTGCTCTACGCCATGCTGGTGACTGGGAAGCTCGTGCAACACGAGCCATGAGCAGCCGCGCGGCTGCTTGCCAGGTAAGGTGAACCACGACGATTGTGCAGCTGCTCTCAGCATCCCGACTGACTCGCGGCTGGGGCGGCTGCTGCGGACTGCTGTCGGCAGTGTGTGCGCGCTCGGGCAGATGCCACAGCGGGCATCTGCAGGCACCTGCGCGTGGCTGCCGGTGACCAGCCGCGCCAGCCGCCGGAAGCTCGGCTTCAGCGTCTGCAGCGGCTTGGTGCGCCATGCGACCTGCGCACCGCATGCGTGAAGCCCTGACAAGGTCATGCGCGAACGTCAGCCCGACATGCGGCCGCCGGCCTTCCGCAGAGCGCACTCTCGTGAGGCGCGGACCTAACAGGTCATGCATGCACACTGGCAGCCTGACATGTGGCCACCAGCCTCTCCGCAAAGCACGCTCTCATGAGACGTGCCATGCTCATGCTGCCCGGCGCCACCCGGTGTGAGGCGCCCCTCCACTGCTTGGCCCTGCTCCAAACAGTCCACTCCAGCTCCGAACTACTCCAACCGGACACAGACCTGCAAGGTTCATGAGCAGACCGTGCAGTGGCAGGGAGGGGCGCACCTTGGCAGCCCACGCGTGGCCGTCGCTGTTCAGGCGCTGCAGCTCCAGGCGCAGCTCGGCCGGCGAGCCCAGCTTGCGGTAGTCGATGATGGCGTTTGCCGCGGGCAGAAACTGGCCTACGTTCGGCGCGCCCTGCATTGCATGGACGCACGGTTGCGTGTATGCACAGTGAACGCATTGAATGCGCTCAAGAGGTGCACGCGCTCCTCACTGCCGGCGCGGTGAGAACGTCGTTGTGCGAGTCAATCGATATCACATACTGCCGTAGCGGGAAGGGGCGCACGTAGTAGATGGGCACGCAGCCAGCCGCAAACGCGTCCCAAAGCTTCTCTGAGACGTAGTCGTGCGCGATGGAGTTCTCTATCGCGAAGCAGAAGCGGTAGCGGCGGAACACGCCCATCTTGCTCTCGCCGACCGCGAGGCTGCGGTTGCCGCCGTTCAGGCACCTGCCGCGCGCGTCCTCTCTTTTCAGCCGCCATTGTCGGGCCTGTGCCACCGTCGCGTCCGCCCCGATCGCACGGCGCACACTGCAGGCTCCTGCAAAGCTCACACGCCGTCAGGGCGCACGCCGCGGGCTCCTGCAAAAGCTCACGCGCCACCAGAGCGCACACCACAGGCTCCCGCAAAGCTCGCGCGCCGCCGGGGGGCTGGGCGGCCGCACTTGCCGTAGCTGTGCACGGGCACGTCGCCGAACGACATCAGGTTGGCGATCAGCTCGGTGCGCCCGCTGGGCACCTTGCAGTTGCTCTGCACGAACGCGGCGGCGGGCTCACGCTCGTCAAAGCCCAGGCCAGGCTGGCCCCAGGCGGCCAGCTGGTCCGGACGCAGGTACGACAGCGGGATCTGGGCCTGCGCGCGCGCGCCCTGGCAGCGCTGAGGGCGCGAGCATTGCGACCTGCGTGGTCGGATCCGCATGCGTCGGCGGGCAAGCCGGCTGGCGCACGCAGCATTGCCTGTCTGTCCTTGCAAATGCCCTGCGCTGCAGCTGCGGAGACAGCATCAGGCGCGCACGAGTAGGATGAGGAAAAGCAATAAGGGGAGCCATGTACCACGGACCCGTGTGGGTCCCAGGTTGAACTGGACAGGCGGCAAGAGCGCGCATTGCACGAGTGGGAGCACCGACAAGCGGTACGTCATCTCCAGGTCGAACAGGCTCATGAAGGCGGGCGAGTCCAGGCACGGGTAGTAGCCGGCCTGCCCCGACGGGTGCGCGCATCATGGGCGGCACTGCGCAGGCATGGCGAGGCAGAGAGCTGCGCATGGCTGGATCGAGGCTCGCCTGTCAGCAAGCTCGGCTTGTCAGATCGGACAGGCCAATGCCACTGGTCTGCTCTCTTGCCACAGCACAGGTGACGCAGCAGCAACAATATCGCGCGCACCGACTCCATGGAGTACACCACCATGGGCTGCCCCGGCCGCCGCCGCGCCGGCCGCTCCTGCGCTGGCGCCATCGCGCACACGTTGGGTGCGTGGTAGAGCAGCGCGTCTGCACCTGCGCGCATGCGGCGCCACCCATGCTTTACGTGAACTGCCTTCAACTGTGTCTATACTTGATTTACCGTTTGCTGTTAACACTGGGCAGTGCATCAGCAGCTGCTGCACAGCAGTGTCTCATCAGGGGCTGATGAAGCATGGTAGCAGAAGTGCGCCTGCAGATGAAACGCATGCTGCCAGCATGCCAGCATGCCAGCTGGAGTCTCCAAGGGCGCACCCTCAACCAGAGCGGGGATGCTGGTGTTGGTATACTCGCAGGAGAAGCGCCGTCCGCGCCATACGCAGTCGTCAAATGTGTGCTGCGCATACGCGGAGAACGTGCATATCAGGCTCCCGCTCGGTCACTCTTGTCGAATGCGTTGCCTCAAAAGGCAACAGGTCCCGACCCGGCTGAGAGCCCATGCTTTTTACACGGTCAGGTACAGATGAATCCATGTTACAGAGTGCATAGAGGACATACAGAAGGGCGACATACACAAGATCAACGTGGCCGCACCTCAAAACCATCGATGAAGTGGCCAGGGCTCCGCACTGCCACTGTCACACGCTCTTGGACGACCTGCAGAGCAACGCTTTGACCTTGCAGAGCGGCCATACGACTGTATATACCCAAGTCAACTGCTACGTCAGGTGACAAGAGACTGTGTCGCCTGGCTACAGTCAGAGAGCGCGTGAACTGCAGGCCGTGTATATAAGGAAAGACCGCTAGTGGCATATGGTGTGCAGATGGCAACTCATGTGCAAGTCCGGGGCTAGGCGCCGCAGTGTGCGCGCACATCTGCGTCCTGCGTTGGCCTCAGCATGGTGGCGCTTTCCGCCAGGTGTAGCGTGGCTGCCACAGGTGCTGCGCAGGCCGGCGCTGCCAGCAGTGCACACACCAGGCACTTTGCAAGGAGCAGCCCCAGTGTCCCTGCAGGCAGTGAGGCCGTGCATTGAGCACGTGGTCGATAAACAATCGCCAGCAGCGAGGCAAGCAAGAAAACAATACAGTAATCAAAGCGCCTGGGGAACACCAGGAGGGAAGCACCTTTGTTGTGCGTGCACATCTTGGCACGGCATGTGCAGAGAGCGGACAATCTCAGAAGACAGCGCTGCCACACTTGGATGATGCTCTGATGCTCACTGTGGGCACAGGTAGTAAAAGCATGCGCCCTTCGCTCTGACTTGCGTGCACCCACCCTGCTTTGCACTAACCTGCAGGCGGTGATTTCCTTCACTTGCGACCAGCGAGTGCTTACTGCGTGTTTGCTTGGCACGGCAGGGCTGGGTGCTCAGGCGTCCGTGTGTACTAGAGAGTCTAAGCGCTTGTGTATATATCATGTTATATACATATGCTAGCAGGCTGAGACAGGGCCGTGTGAGGTCTAGGGAACGTGCCTGGTCCCAAGCTGCCGCCTTTCTCACGCACTCAGAGCCTTTCTCCCCATCAGACACACCGCAGCTACTTCGCGCCTTGCTAAAGTCCTGAAACGCGTGCGTCCTCTTTATCTACAACAGTAGAAGCTGCGCGCGGCCCTCAAACGCCGGCGCGCTGCGTTGTCACCACCTCCAAGGCTGTCCGCCCAGCGTTGGCGGCACATTCAGCCTAGCCTAGCCCCTGAGCTGTTGTGGTATGCTGGCGTGCTGTGTGCTGCCACAGTGATAGCCGAGGTGCTGCACCAATCTGCGCTTGCAGCGCGGTCACACGCGCACGCGCACGCAGGGCGCGCAGGAGCGGGCCGTACAAGTGCCAGCCACAGTGCGGTCAAGCCCGCCAACGCTCGGCTGTGCTAAGCAGGGTGCGGGACGCACGCACAGAGGCTGCTGGGCTCTGCAGGCTGCTGAGCTGGACCTTACCATGGTCCTTGACCTGGGACAGAGTGAGCGGTGCCTTGTTGGCAGAGGCTGCATTATCGCGACTTCTCCAGCGCCCTCCAGCATGCAGAGGCATGCAGCCGGTCTGACCGGTGGCATGTGCTGAAGTTCAGCATGCAAGGAAGGATAAGAGTCAGAACTTCAGCATGCAAGGAAGGAAAAGAAAGTATGGCTGCCTGCACACATGTGTGCCAGCCTGGCGGTGGCCATGCATGACTGTATCAGTGCTGGCCAGGTGTCCTCATCTGAAACGGTGTGCTGCATGCCACACATTGTCGGCTTCAAGACTATTCCAATAGGCCCGGACACGCTGTGCGCGCCAGAGAGCCTGAGTGGCGGCCCTGTGTGGCGGGTGCAGGGGCGCCGCCACAATGGCGAAAGGCAGCGCACGCGCGCGCGTCGCCGCTCTGGTCAGGCGCCTGGCGCGAGGCAGCTCTGCCGCTGAGCAAGCGGAGGCTGCGCATGCGCTGGCACGCCTGTGCTCTGACAAGGGCCAGAACAGGGAGTATGTTAGAGGATGCGGGGGCGTCGCGGCGCTGGTGGGGCTGCTGGCGCCAGGCAGGACAGATGCTGTGCACATACAGGCTGCTACGGCACTGCAAAACCTGTGCATCCACAATCAACAGAATCAGAACAGCATCAGGGAGTGTGGGGGCGACGCGGCGCTGGTCGGGCTGCTGGCGCCCTGCAACTCCGTCACTGTGCAGAAGCACGCTGTCGGCGCGCTGTGCAGCCTGTTCTTTGATAATACTCACGTTAAGGATAGCGTGCGGGAGTGCGGGGGCGATGCGGCGCTGGTCGGGCTGCTGGCGCCCTGCAGGTCTGCCATTGTGCAGATGCAGGCTGCCAACGCGCTGTGCAATCTGTGCTTTGAAAACGCTCAGAGTATGGACAGCGTGCGGGAGTGCGGGGGCGTGGCAGCGCTGGTCGGGCTGCTGGCGCCGGGCGGCCCGGCCTCTATGCAAGAGGAGGCCGCTGCACCGCTGTGCATCCTGTGCGAAAAAAACACCCAGAATCAGGACAGCGTGCGGGAGTGCGGGGGCGTCGCGGCGCTGGTTGCGCTGCTGGCGCCTGGCTGCTCTGCTGGCCTGCAGGGGCGGGCTGCGGGCGCGCTGCTCAATGTGTGCTGTTACAACGTCCGAAACCAGGACAGCGTGCGGGAGTGCGGCGGCGTCGAGGCGCTGGTGGGGCTGCTGGCGCCCGGTGTTGCGCCGGCTGTGCGTACGGGGGCCGCCGGGGCTTTAGGAAACCTGTGCCTGACGAATGCCCGGTGCCAGGACAGCGTGCAGGCGTGCGGGGGCGTCGCGGTGCTGGTGGCGCTGCTGGCGCCTGGTGGCTCTGCCGCTCTTCATGGGCAGGCCGCCAGGGCGCTGGCAAACTTTTGCATTGGACCAAACACTCAGAACCAGGACAGCGTGCGGGAGTGCGGGGGCGCCGCGGCGCTGGTCGCGCTGCTGGCGGCTGGCTGCTCTGCTGGCGTGCAGAGGCATGTTGTGAACGCTCTGGCAAACTTGTGCTCTAAAAGCATTCAGAACCGGGACAGGGTGAGGGAGTGCGGGGGCGTCGCCGCACTTGTTGGGCTGCTGGTGCCCGGCGGCTCTGCCGCTGTGCTTGAGTGGACTGCCCGGGCGCTGTGCAATCTGTGCTTTGGAAACAGTCAAAACAAGGACAGCGTGAGGGAGTGCGGTGGCATCGCCGCGCTGGTCGGGCTGCTGGCGCCCGGCCGTTCTGCCGCTATGCACAAACAAGCTGCTGGGACGCTGCACAACTTGTGCGTTGACAACGCACTGAACAGGGCCAGCGTGAGGGAGTGCGGGGGCATCGCGGCGCTGGTCGGGCTGCTGGCGCCCGGCGGCTCTGCTGGCGTGCAAGATCGGGCCGCTGCCGTGCTCGTGGAGTTGACCAGCGAGAGTGGGCAGAGCCGGGAGGCAGTCGAGGCATGCGGAGGAGTCGCAGCCCTGGAGCGCGTGCTTGCATGCGCCAGCTCGGCAGCGGCACACGAGGGGGCGGCAGCGGCGCTGCGCAATTTGGGGCATGCTTAGCAAGCGATGGGCGCACTCACGGTAGCGAGAATGAAGCATATGCGCTCTGCGTAGAGGCATGGCGGCAGTGCTGGTGGCGGTCGTAGCTAGTGTGGTCATGCCTTACGTCTGGTGCGTGAAACACTGGGCTGGGCATTTGCAAGTGCTAGTATCCGCTGTCATGCAGTGCTGTTGTTGTATGGTGTGCATTGCCAGAGCATGCGGAGTGGACGGGCGCGCTCACTGCGATGTAGGCCTGCACCAGCATGCCAGCATGCCAAGGGGTGGGCTATGCCAGCTAGGGGGTGGCCATGTGCTGGGTTGCCAGCCTGCCTGCACACATGCGCTGTCAGCGCATGGCTCGACCTAGGGCATTCTGCCCGGACCTTGTCGCTATATCGCAGACAGGAAGTATGCAGCAGCATGTGTTTGCCTGTCGGCAGTGGGACACATCCGTGCTGCACCGTTTACGGGAACGTGATGAAGACTTTGATTTGCCTGCAACGTGGGGTGTGGTTGCTCCGACTCACGTGGCTTACATTAGCTCTTTGGCGTCTCGAGCTGTGCCGTCATACCTCTGCAGTACCTCATGCAAGCACAGACACTGTGCTCACCACTAGACGCCGTTGCGAAGTAGACCGAGCTCGCCCCCTCCCAATGAAGAAAGCACTCCCTTGCAGGCTCAGCAGGCAAGAGCTTTGCTGGCTCACAGAAAGGAGCGCCGCGACAGCGCTGCTCGAAGGCTGCCCCGGTCCCGGCAGCGGACTGCGGCGCAGTAGCCCAGGCTGTTGGCACGACGTGTGTGGCAAGCAGTGCCGCATGTCACAGTGTGCGCATGGTGTGCGCACGGCCTGCTAGGTTGGCGTCCTTGTAACAGCCAAAAATTGGCTGATACACCGTTGTTTTCGTTCATTCATTCATTCAAATCTTGCAAGGTGAGCACGCGGGGTCCAACAGCAGGGCAGGTGGGGCCATTGCTGCTGTCTCCAAAGCCTTTGGCACCGTGCAGTACCACCGCGCTCCAGCTCTCAGCAGTCGCGCTATAAAGGTAAACAATCAACTGCAACGAAAACGGATTTGCTCATGTGAACAGTGGAACGGCCTCGCTTGATATAGGGCTGGGTGATAATGGGGCTTGCTATGGGGTTTTCATGCAAGAGAATCCATCCGCAAGACTCGATCTTCACATGCACATGGTCTAGCTACAGGCATACTCGGCCATGCAGACTGGTACCTTTGCATGACAAGAACGCCAGACATACAGCAGCTAGCTCGTTTAGCCACCTGCATGCTCAGGCGGCCACTGTTGCACCTTTCTCTAGCGGAATGCACTGCTCAAGCTCCAAGTGAACGCTCTGCATGACTCCAGTGCACTTGCTGTATCATTCACAGTAGGCAACGAGCAGCTTCGACGCTGAAAACTGCATGCGCTGCTGCTCTCCGCGCATATCAGCCGTGCGCGGCAGTGGAAAAGCTGCGGGTGGCCAGTGGAGCGCGGTACTTTGCTGGCACGCCGGCGGCCTCCAGGGCCGCTAGCTTGGCCTGCCGCAGGGCCTGCGCACAGAGCAGCCATCGAGCTCGACGGCTGCGTCAGGCGAGTTTATGCAAGTGACATGACATGCGACTGCTGATGCCCAAATCCTGCAGCAATGCAGGCATGTCTGATAGTGTGATGATGATGATGCCCAGTGCATGTACCGGTGGCAGTAGTGCAAGCAGCTGCATGCAGGCCCGCCTCTGCTGCATTTGGTGAAGTACCGCCCACTGCACCATAGCACACCTTGATGGCCGCGTGCCCACACCACCCAGTGCGTGTATTGGTGGCAGTAGTGCAAGCAGCTGCATGCAGGCCCGCCTCTGCTGCATTTGGTAAGTACCGCCCACTGCACCATAGCACACCTTGATGGCTGCGTGCCCACACGCTCGGCGGGCACCCTTGGTAAACCCTACCGCAACATATGCAACACCACAGCGCACCTCAATGGCGGCCTGGTGCGCGGCCGCACGAGCACGCCCCTCGGCACCCTCGCTGCGCGCCGCCTCGCGCGCCGCACGCTCGCGCTCGGCGTTGCCCGCCATTTGCGCGCGCAGCTCGTCCGCATGCCGGCGACGCGCATCTGCTGCTGCGCGCTCCTACGCGCCGACCCGAAACGGCGTTGCAAAATGCAACCATAGGAATTATGCGCGTCGCACGCAGAAGGAAGCTCTGCCAACACGTAGCTGCCTCATGACTTACACCAAAAGCCAGCGTCTCACCTGCCCCTCGCGCTCGGCACGAGCCGCTGCGGCGGCGGCAGCCGCCGCTGCCGCCTCTGCCGCGCCCGCCGCGGCGGCTGCGGCCGCTGCAGCCGCCTTCTCGGCGGCCTGCGCGGTGCGCGCGGCGGACAGGTCCGCATGTATGCCTGCCAGGCGCGCGCCCTCTGCGCGCTCCTTGGCGCGCCACTCCCGGTCCGCCGCTGCCTGCCACCTGGGGCGGTGCTGGCGTGGATGTGTCAGGCCTGCATGCTTGCGACCTGCGCATGCTGAGGAGCGCGCGCGCGGACAAACATCTCGGTGTAGGGTACTGTCATGCCTCAGCGCGTGCTTCAAGGACGGTGACTTGTCATGTCATGTCATGACCACACAGTATTAGTCCGCATGTCTTCCTGCATAACGCACGGTCCCACAATATCTTGAACACATATCTCCGTGGCACACGCGAGCCTCTTCTGAGCAGGACACACCGCCGAGCACGCAGCTCATCTAGCTCGGAGCGCCGGTCGAGCGCGCGCTCCTGCTGAGCGCGCAGCGCCGTCACTTCCTTCTCGCGCGCCGCCGCTGCTGCCGCGGCTGCCTCTTTCGCCGCCTGTCCACAGCGCAGACCAGCACTGGCTTCAAGCGCAGACGACCATCAGTTCTACAGCGCGACATGTGTCTGTAGAACGGCTGATGCAACCAGAGCTGACCTCATTCAGCCTCCACAGCCTGTGGAGCGCATGCTCTGCTTCATGCACACCAGCAGCACTTGCGCTGCAATGCGTATCCCGCGCCTCGCATTAGGCGGCTACAGGACAATGTGGCGCACCTGGTCGCGCGCGTCGCGCTCTGCCTGCCAGGCGGCGATGCGACGGTCCTCCGCTGCCGCAGCCGCACGCTCAGCGGCCTTGCGCACAAGCTGCTCGGCGTTGCTCGCTACTACCTGCATAACACCTTGTCCTCTGGGCCCATCAAGACACGCATTGCCGTGCGACAGGCAGGCCACATGTCATGGAACCTGCTTGCCGTGCAACTTCCGGGACCAGGCGTTGCATGATGCCTCTCCAAAGCAAGAACCCTGCCATGCCATGACGCTCCTGCCATGCACATGGCTTAGAAGGTGGCCAACGCCCGGGCGGAGTGAGCAGCGCAGATGCAGGCAGCCACCACTGCGCAAGGGCTGCGCGCACAGGCAGGATCTTGCTGGCGCGCTGCGTACCACGCGCGTGAGCGCGGCCGCGCGCTCGCGCTTTTCGGCCAGCGTGGTGGCGGCCGCAGCCTGCGCTCTCGCCACCTGTGCGCAGACATGCGCACCACTGGCGTGGCCTGCTTAAAGACCCTTCCTACTACACCTTCTCCCCTTGTAATTACTTCATAAATGTGCCGCTCAGGCAGCAGGACGCTCCCACACTAGGACTGGTGCAATGAAATGAAGCAAAGCGGCTGGCGACCGCCCTGCAAAGTCCAGCACCTGGCCTGCAGGAGGCAGACGAAGGGGCATTGCCAGCGTAGCAAGACGCATGAGGGTGAACACAGAGGATGAAGATACAACTCTGCCGAGCGTCGCTGGACGGGCGGGCGAGTGCGCGCCTGCGCGGCCATGGCGGCGCGCTCGGCCATAAGCGCCTCGGCCGCCAGCTGGCACTCCTCCTCGCGCGCCGCCAGCTGCTCGTGCAGCACGGCCTTGCCGGCGCGGCGCTCCGCCTGCAGCCGCTGGCATAGCGATTAAAGGAATGAACTCACATGAACTCTCTGGCGCTGCCAGGTGCTTGGCAGCACTGTCGTGGACACAGCGCGCTCGGCCTGCACACCCCTTGGCAAGCGGTCCCAAGGTCCTTGATGGCATTGCCTGAGCGCTCCATGCAGACCTGCCTCAATGCGCGACCCTCTTCAAGCCTTGAGTGCGGTTTGCTCAGCACATCCAGACTATGTCTTGTATGCAGACGCCGTCAGCTTAGCACTAGGTCGCCAAAAGGTGACATACTGTCCTGTGTCGTGCAACAAGTTATTGCGCGCCTGCCGTCCTGCACACCCAGGCGAACATGCAAGCGCGCACGGCAGCGGCAGCAGCCGCGTGCGCACCGCGCGCGCGGCCTCGTGCTGCTCGTGCACCGCCAGCGCCGCGACGCGCGCGGCCTCCATGGCGGCGTCGGCCGCGCGCTCGGCGCGCCGGGCCGCATCCGCTGCCGCGCGTTTCTCCTCGATCTGGTGGTCCCTGCGCGGGCGCGTGGCCCTGTCGACCGCCGCGCAGGGCTGCGAGCCACGCCGCTGAGACGCGACGCCGCTGCCCTTGTTGCAGCAGGCTCTGCTGTTTCGGCATGGGCATGCTTCAGGTGAGGCGCATGCGCTGGTGGCACAACCTGAGAACGGTCCTGTGACTCCCACAGGGAAGACATGGACGTCTGTTTCCTGACACGACCTGTCGATATGGACTCGGGTCAATCTCTGCTTGCTGGGCGGCCCAGCAGGGGCGCGCCGGACGGTGAATGTGGCGGATGCGAGCGCGACCGCCGCCATGCGCTGCGCCTCCTCGCCGGCCTGCGCACGCAGCGCCACCGCGCGGGTGCGCGCCGCCGCGTCTGCCGCCACGCGCTCGGGGTCCGCTGCGGCCGCCGCTGCGGCGCCGCGTCGCTGTGCCTCGAGCTGCCGCGGTGCGCACGGCATCTCAGCATGGGCACCCGTGCCTGCAGACTCGTCCGCCGTATGCGCCATGCGATGCTGGGTGGCTGTGGGTAGCTGTGGGTAGCTGCAAGCAATGCGGCGGACGCGCGGGCGCATGGAACAGAGCTTCACGGCTGGCACTGCGCACGCCACGAACCTGCGGCCCGCCCTCGTGCCAGGCTGGATGCCAGGCGCGGGGTGCCTTGCAGCGCTTGCCATGTCGCCGCGAGGCCGGGCGCACCCCCGCCATGTGGAGCTTGCGCGCGGCGGCGCGCTCGCTGTCCGCGCCGGCGTGCGCGCCGCCCTCGGGGCGCTGCTCGGCCGCGGGCGCGGTGCGCATCCGCTCCAGGTCGCTCCTGGGGACAGCGGGTGAACACCTCATTCGCTCGCTCACATCCATTTCCCGGCATGTTGGTCATGGATTCTGCGCATATGCGTCTGAAGCCTGTGGCGCAGCCGCTGCCATGCATGAGCCTGCATGCGCCAGCCTGTGCGGGGAGGCATGGGTTGAAGTGGACCCCGCACGAGCGCTGCAACACCCACCCATCGCATGCGATGAGCTCCGCCTGCAATGCTGCTTCTTGCGCACGTCTGTGCAAGCTGGGACGGCCGCAGTCCCGCGGGCTGCACCGCTGCCAGCGTCGCCCAGGTGCAGCGCGCACCGCGTCACCGTGCTGACGTCCGCTGGCACGGCGCGCAGCGCGCGCGCCTGCGCGCCGTGCAGGAGCGGGCCGCGCTGCTCCAGGTCACAGGCTGCTCCAGTGCCGCCGGGCGCAGGCGCGGCCGCCGCGCAGCCGCCCGCACGCAGCAGGCCCGCGTCCACCGCGCTCACCTTGCTCACACACCGGTACCTGTACCAGCCAGCAACAGATGAAGAACCCAGCTTATCATGTGTGTGCCTCTATGACGTCCGCCGCGCTCGCCCTGCTCATCAATTACTAGCTGCCTTAGCCAATATTAGGTCGCGCAACCGGCGCCCTCCTTGCTTGCGACCTTATGCTTGCGGCAGGCGATGCCTCCCAGGTAGAGGCATATATGCCGCAGTCACGTACTCCTGCTGATGCCTGCCTGCCAAGGCCTGCTCCACCGGAAACCCGCTGGCACACAACCTCCAGAAAGCGAACCACCTCCGCTTGGTACACAGTCCCTGCTTGGTCCTTGGATACGTATTGTAGCGCCTTCTGTGGCTACTTTGTGCACACAGCCAGATTACTTGAACCAGGCCCGTTCCGCCAAGTGTCACACCAAGCTCGAAATAGACGCACCCAGCTTTGCGGCTCGCGGTGCCCGTGCTGGAGCCGCTGCTGGGTGCCATGGCTGGCGTGACGCTGGAGCGCTTCAAGCTCTGCTGGCAAGTGCGGGCTAAATGCGCGCTTTGCACCAAACTGCTCGTTTACTCAGTCAAGGTTTTCAGCAGGCTGATAGCGTGCCAGGCGCAGTTGCTGCTGATATCCGGGCGTGGTCGTAGCAACAGCTTGCCAAAATTCAAACTCTCTGCACACAAGCAGGGGTCCGTGTAACGTGGGATCCAAGGCAATTAGGGTGCCGGCCGTCAAGTCCCGCCGCTGGTGTCACTGGCAATAAACTCGCACACTGTATATACAGCATACGTTCACAGTGCTGGCCTTGAAGCAAAGAGACGCCACAAGCCAAGCGGCGCCAGTGAAAGCGCTGTCTGCCTGCAATTGCTGCTTAGAGCATCATTAGAGTGGCACGCTGGGGAGCTGCGCGGCTCGCAGCGCGGGCGGCGGGACAGTGGCTGCCAAACCTGCCTGAGGGCCTCGCCCTGGCCTGCATGCGCACGCACGGGATGAGTACCGACGCTCAGCCGAGCGGCGCGAGCCCGCCTGCGGCAGGCGCAACCAATGGGTACGCCACCAGACCAGCAGACAGTCTGTTGGTGCAGACCAACTTCACTGCACCACTCTCTCCCACTCGTCGGGGCAGACCTTTTGTCAAACATGTTTCACAGGATTACCTGTTTGCATGCAGGCACCGAGCCAGCTCAAGGCTGTGCGCAGGTCGAGCAAGCCAGAGGTGCCCGAGGGGTTCCGCACCATCACGGAGGGCGCGGCCACCATCCTGCTGCAGGGCGAAGACGTGTTCTACAACCCCGCCCAGGCGCGCGCGGCCTTTGCGGCCAGGGCCCTCCTCTACAGGCTTGTGTGTGAGTCCAGGTCGCACGCGGGAGTCAGAGCTTGTGTCTTGTAGTGTACTGGGCTCCACGCCCACACCAACAGCTGAAAGACAGAATTTGCAGCGGAGTCCTCGGGCCCCCAAAGGTTAGCCTGCTTGGCTCACGCTAGCTCTCTCAGCGACGGCGTTAAACTCGAACCCCGGCGCCGCGCGTGCGTGCGCAGGTCATTAACCGCGACCTGTCGGTCGCCGCGCTGCGCTACTTTGTGGCGCTGCGCGGCCGGGAGGCCGCCGAGGGCAAGCGCAAGCCCGGCCGGCCGCGCAAGGCCGGCGCGCCGGCGCCGGCGCCGGGCCAGCAGGGCGGCCGCGGCGTGCGCGTGCTCGAGGGCCTGGCCGCGTCCGGCCTGCGCGCTCTGCGCTATGCGCTGGAGGCGCGAGCCCCGCGCTGGGCCGTCCCCATGCGGCCTAGCGTACAGTCCAGCCTGCCTGCATCATCACACACCTAGCGGATGGCCGCTCGCGGCTGCTGGGTGGCGCTGCGCCACAAGGCAGAGCAGGCACTCCGTCAGAGCTCGGGCCAGAGCGTGCGGGAGAGCTTGAGCCGGTGGAGGGCACCCTCCACCTCTGCGCCAGCACAATGGCTGCGGCGGCCGTAGCAGCCCCAGGCGCAACATGGCACAGGGCGGCCGGAGCGGGCCCCGGCCGTGCCCCTGCGCAGGGCGAGCGGGCGTGAGCGCGCGCGCAGGTGGACGGCATCTCCCGCATTGACGCCAACGACATGGACGAGGCCGCCGTGGCGGCCATCCGGCGCAACGCGGCGCACAACGGCGGCGCCGCGGCCGCGCTCGTGCGGCCCATGCAGGGCGACGCGCGCCTGGTCATGTACCAGGCGCGCCCTGCGGCGCACGACAGCGGCCGGCCCGCCTGCATGCAGGGTAGGGTTGAAATCATTATTTGGAGACCTTTAAAAATGAAGATATGTGCACTACATGCGCCTAACTCTGCCGCATGCACGCGCCTGTGCCAGAGAGGCGCAGAAGCCGCGGGCTTGCATGCCCCGCAGACGCGCCCTGAGCGCCCGCCTCACCGACGTGCGCCGCCGGGGCCATGCCCGACCTGCTTGGCGCCTGGTGCAGCTGCTAGGGCTGCCACACCCTACGAAAGCTCACCCTCTCATGCGCGCAGAACCCCGCCGCGTACGAGGCCATCGACCTGGACCCCTTCGGCACGCCGGCGCACCTGTTCGACGCGGCCGTGCAGTCGGTCAGCGACGGCGGCCTGCTGCTCGTCACCGCCACCGACATGGCAGGCGCGGCGCCGACCGCTGACGCGCACAGCATGCGCAGCGTGCACGGCGTCACGCAACTGGCTGGGCGGCGCTGCGCGCACCTCGCCAGTCAGCCGGATGCCACTGTAGGGCCATGCGTGGCGCCGCTGAGCGGCACTGCAGCCCTGCATTGTTCGTGTCGACAGAGCCCGCGTGGCGTCCGCGCGAGCGTACACGAGCGCGCACGGCGCAACGCAGTGGGCCCGGCCGCCGTCGCTGGGTGGTGTCAGCGAATCGCGCGCGGGCGCGCGCAGTGCTGTGCGGCAACAACGGCGACTCGTGCTGGGCCAAGTACGGCGCATACCCGCTGCACCGGCCGTACTGCCACGAGATGGCGCTGCGCATCGTCCTCGCCTCGCTCGAGGGCCACGCCAACCGCTACAAGCGCCACATCGTGCCGGTGCGCGGGCGGCGGGCGCGGGCGGCGGCGCTGGCCTGGACCCACAGATTCCGAGAGGCGCCGCTGTCAGTGCTGACTCAGGTCGTGTGCACAGCAAGCCGACTGCCCCGCAGCCTGCCAGGGATGCAGCAAGCGTGGTCATGTTGCGCGCGCGTGCTTCCGCTGCCTTGCGGAAATAAAGGGCAGGTTTTGAAGCCTCTATCACGCAGGTGCTGTGCCTGAGCATCAACTTCTACGTGCGCCTACTCGTGCGCGTGTACACCAGCCCGGTGGCCGTGCGCGACGCGGCCAGCAAGCAGATGTACGTGTTCCAGAGCCAGGGCTGTGACTCCTTCTTCACGCAGCGCGTCGGGCGCAAGGCGCGGCCGCCGCCCTGCCCCAGCCCTAGCACTACAGCCGGCGACTCGTTATCGGCCGTCCAGCATGCAGTGCACTGTGCGGCTGCGCTGCACATGCGCAGTATGTGTGCGGTGCGTGTTGTGAAAGGAAAGGGAGGTGGGCTGGCACGCCCTGCCTGGGCAAGCATCACTCGCGCTGCCGGCCGCGCGGCCGTCTCTCTCAGCGCCGGGCACGCGCGCGGTGTGGTAGAAGAGGGGCAGATCTTCACATGGCACTCTAGAGCAGAGTGTGATGGTGCAGAGGGTGCTGCAGGCTGGCACGCCCCATGCGGCCGCACTTTGCGGGGCGACTCAGGCTGAGCAAGGAGCGGCGAGGCGTGCTGACGCCCGGGCGCGGCGGCGGCGCAGGTGCTGAAGCACAACAATGTGAAGTACGTGCCCGGGCAGGGGCCGCCGATGCCGCAGCAGTGCGCTGAGACGGGCGCGGGCTACCTCATGGGCGGGCCGTTGTGGGCGGAGCCGCTGCATGACCCCGAGTGGCTGCAGGGGCTCATCGAGATCCTCGACGTGCGGCCCCTGCATCTGCGGTCTTAGAGTGGCTGTTGCTTTCCTACACTGGCTAATCTCCCCACCAGACGTCCGCCTGCCTGACGTGACTGTCGGGCGTCGTGTTGCTGCGACCCTGCCGTCGCGCCCGCATTCTGCCCAGCACTCGCCACTTGGACCCTGTCTGGCTGACCCGGCGCTGCATGCCGGCCTGGGAGGTCACTGCAGCGCTGGTTGGTGATGCCTAGCCTGTTGTCGCCATGCTTGCGAAGCTACCCCTCAGCATCGCACCTCGGTGAGGTCGTCGTAGCTCTGCATAGGACCACTCCGCCGTAGCTCTGAATAGGACCACCTCGACGCTACTCTGACCGGGGCGCCCCCACGCGGCAGGCGGAGCCGGGGCACTTTGCGTCGTACGCCAAGCTGCGCGGCATGCTGGCGATGGCGCTGGAAGAGCTGCCGGACGCGCCGCTGTACTACAACCTGCACGATGTGGCCAAGTCAGTCAAGCTGTCCGCGCCGCCCGCCGACACTTTCCGCTCCGCGCTCGTCAATGCCGGTGCCCTGACCCTTCCCCTAGGGTTTGCACAACCTTCTGGGATGCAGGCGCACCTAGCACAGCAGCGAGCGCGCAGGTTCATTTCCGAGTGGGCAGCTCGTGACGGCTCAGCATGCTTGGCTTGCCATGCTGCCACAGGCCTTGTGACTCTGCGTGTGCTGGGAGACCTGCAGCCGGCGCTGTCTTACCGGGCGCCTGACAGATGCCTTGCCGCCAGTGTGAAGCGACCTGTACGCACTGCCAGATTTGCTTGCGTGTCAGCAGGCCTGCAGCCCAGGCCCAGGCCCAAGCGCCGGCAGTCCGTCAATGTTTAAATAGGGCGTCGGGGCCACCAAAATAGGCGGGCGGGTGCGCGCAGGCTACCGCGTGTCCTCGACGCACTGCAACCCGCTGGGCGTCAAGACGGACGCGCCGCCGGGCGTCATCTGGGACGTCATGCGTTGCTGGGCGCTGAAGCACCCGCACAAGCGGCCGCCCGACCCCGCCTCCTACATGGGCCGCCTGCTCGCCAAGGCGCCCGAGCTCAAGGCGGACTTCTCGCGCGCGCGGGCGTGCCCCTGGCGCCCTGCGGCATCCCGCTGCTCGCGACATGCTCTGGCGGCCTTGCAACATGCTCTGGCTGCCTCGCGACATGCTCAGGCGGCTTGCCAATGGGGCTTTGCCCTGCAGTTTTGGAGTGCAGTGCGTGCTGCGACCTGCCTGCTTGGTGCGCGGTCCAGCTCAAGGCAGAGCCCTCGCGCGCGGACACCACAGCCGCGCCTGCAGCACCTCAGCCCGGCTAGCTTGGCCTAACGTGTCCATCGAACCGCCAACGTTGTAGCTGCAGGGGTTCTATTGAAGAGACGTGTGTGGGCAACGCGAGCTGAGAGCCACGGATTCAGCCTGAATTGTGGGCCGCCGCCTGCGTCGCAGGATGCGGTGAGCGCGGCGCGGGGCGCCAAGGCGGTGCGCTTCCCGCCCAACGTGGAGGGCTGGGGCCCGCTCGCCAAGACGCGCCGCACCGGCAGCGGCCCGCGCTCCGTCGCGCCGCCGCTGGCGCTGCCCGAGCAGCCCGCTGGGCGCCACGCCGCGGCCCCCGCCGGCGCCGGGGCGCCCGCAAGCGCAGGGGCGCCGGGTGCTGCGCCCGCCGCGGCGCCGCCGGCCGGGCCCGCCGCGGCCCCGGCAGTCGCCGCCGCGCCCGCCCCGCCCGCAGCCTCGAGGGCTCCTCTAGAACAGGCAGCCGCCCCGCCGCCATGCGCGGCGGGCGGCGCTGGGGCGCCTGCCTCAGCGCTGCCTGCAGCTGCAGGCGCTGCGGATGGCAGGGGCGCCGGCGTGGGGCCAGCGGCGGGCCCCGTGCCGGGTTCGGCGCAGCGGCCGAGCGGAGGCGCGCAGAGTGGGGAGGGGCTGCATGCGGCGGGCCCGACGGGCGTGGGGCCGAACGGGGTGGCCCAGCCGCGGAGCGCGCCGCCGCCGATGCGGGCGCCTGGCAAGGTGGCCACGCTGGCGATAACCGCGCGGGAGGCAGCCAGGCGGGCGCGCGAGCTGGAGGAAGGGTAGCAGGTGCCCGCCGCACCGGGGCGCCGCAGCGTGGCGGCCCTGTGCCCACTGCGCCCTTACGTCACGTCATGCATGTGCATGTGGCACGCATGCATGTGCATGCATGTGCGGGTTGTGTCGAGCCCATTTGGCTGTGCCCGCAGTCCTGGGAGGCCTGTGCATGTCAGCTGTGCCCGGAGTGTGAGGGTTTGGAAGGCTGGGGTTTGTGTGCACATGCATGTGTGGCACAGGCACAGGCTACAGATGCACTGACTTCAGCCCAAGTATTACTACAGTCAACACCAGCGGCAGCCACAATTAGCACAGACTTCATGTGGTGCCGCCGCCTGATGGCTCTGCCTTTGATATGATCGCCCGCGGCCGGTTTTTGAAGAGGCACTTTTGCCTGATCACACCGATGACCTGCAAGCAGACCGCCCACAGTCAGCGCTGCAGGGGCATAAGACATCGGCGCAGTTGTGCCCCCGCTGCTTGGAAAGTCGCACCTTGTATTCTACCGAAGGCGCCGGTGCCAGCGGCCCGGGCTGGCCCGCCCCAGAGCAGGCGGGCCGGTCGCCGGTGGCTGCAGGGCTGCCAGAGGCGCTCGGCGGGTCTGCCTCGGCCATGCTGGCGTCTGCCGCGGCGGCGCGCTTCTCCAGAACCGCCAGCGGCTTCTTCAGCTTCACCGCCGTGCCTTCCAGCAAGTGATAGCCGATGACCAGCTCCATCACGCCCTCTTTCTGTGAGGCTCGCACAAGTAAGTCTGTGCTGCTTGCGGAAGTAAGCAAGTGGTGTGTATGCAGCGCACTCCGGCTCATGTGGCCCTTGTCGCAGAGCTCTCCCACACTGCCGGTGCACCCGTGCGGGCTGAGTAGTAACGCTACCACCTCTTGCACGCTGAGGCACTTTGAGTGAGGCAGGGCGCGCACCGTGCTGGAGTGTTTGAGCTGGCCAAAAGCAAACTCCAGGCCGGGCTGCACGGGGTCGCGGCGCTCCAGCTCGCCCTGCAGCTCGATCATAGCCCACTCTGGTGGGCCTTCTTGGCTGTCGCAAGACAGTGGGATGACTGCGAGCGGCGTGAAGCCTGGTATGTCTGCGGCAGCCTCCATCCAGACAATATATCAAGATTGAACCTGGTGATGTGCTCGCTGTGCCCGCGCGAAGCAGAGCCTTCGCTGTATAGACTGGAGGTGAACGATGTCAGGATGCTGTTTTAAAGATAGCCGTGCGCTTGGCTTTCCAGCAGCAGAAGCTCTGTGAACACCTCAAGCCTATATAGGTGTCTGGAAAGCATAACTTCAGCCTCTTGGGCAGAGCAGGAAGCACAAGGAACGAGGCTAGCAAGCATACGTGAGGAGTGCCGCTTTGGCCACGACCTGATGCTGCTCCAGCGGCCCAGCCAGGTCAGACTTCACTTCCTCACGCACCCTTGCCCGGGCGCGCAGCGGGTGCTGCCAGCGCAGCGGCAGCCGTGGCGGCGCAGCCGCAGCGCCCGCTGCCGCGGCCTGCTGAACAACAGCTTGGTGGAGCTCAGCGTCGGCGTGGCCATCGTGGCCGGCCTGGGCTACTCGGCGCTGCCGCTGGTCACTGGCAGGGCGCGCACGCGCAATGCCGGCCGGGAGGACAACGCAGTGGGCCTGGACGAGGTGGAGGGCGAGGAAGTCAAGTGGGGCGTGATGACGGTCATCAGCTTCATCCCGCTCTTCAACTGGCTGGCGCGTGCTGGCAAGGGCAGACTGGCAGGTCAGAGCTGCCTGAACGCGATGTTGCAGCCGCACAGCAGATGCATAGCTGACGATATGTATTCAAGCAGCGCTGCTGGTCGCTGTGGACACACAGCAATTGACGCTACACCGGCACAGCACCTTCACATGTTGCACAGTCCCATGGCAATCGAACTCAGTGGCCAGTCGCGTGCCCGCAGGCCTGGGTGTTTGCGGCGCTTGAGGACCCGGCGCGCGCACGCCTGTACTACCTCTTTGCGGTTGCATACGCGCTGCCCAGCCTGCGCAACGGCTTCAGCCTGGACGCGCTGTCCGTCGCCTGCCTGCTGCTTGGCGTTGCGCACGTGCAGGTGAGGCCCTGTCTGTGTGCCTTGCTCAAGACCTCGACCAAGATATTTGAGCGCACTCCTGTGCTGCTGTCCTAACGCTGTGAAGCATGCTCTTGCACCGTCTCATGCGGAGGTCACTGGATTGTACAGCTTGTTGTGGAGTGCTGGGGCCCACCGGTGACTGGCCGTGGTCCCCATACCTCAGCGTGTCGGCGGTCAAAGGGCCCTGTGCTCGGGGTGGTGCGCAGCTGGAGCGGGTGGCGCAGACGGAGGCCGTCGGCCTGGACCTGCCAGCAGCCGCCAGCGCGCGCGCGCCGGCGCGGGGCAACAGCCTGGCGGTGCGGCCTCACTCTTCTGGTTCCTAAACCTGCGGCGTGCTGGAGCTGATGCTGGTCTGTGAAAGAGGACTTAGCATTTACTCCTGCTAGTACTGCTGGCCGCCCTCCTCCCACACAGGTTCAAGTCATGGAGTCATGCGTATCTTGCTTCCTACAGCAGGCACCTGCCAAGCAGTCAAGCAATCTTGCCATTGAGTGTGTGCTGCACGACCCCAGTGCTTTACACATCGTCACAGCTGGCACACACGCCCCGTGACGGCGGCATAAAAATATGACAGGGTGAGGGTGTGGGGCATACCTTGGCATACTTTGGCTGCAGCGATACCCTTTACAAGCGCCACTGCAAGTGCAGGACGCCTCACGCGCATTTCGCGATGCCGTTGGCGGTGGCGGCCGTGTCGAGCAGCCCGGCGAGGCGGCTGCCAAGGCCGCTCAGGAGGAGAGGGACAGAGCAGAGGCCGAGGCGACAGCAGCTGAGCACGAGCGCGAGCAGCTGCGGCTGTGGGATGCCCGGCTGAAGGATCGGGAACGGCAGGAGGAGGATGCCTGACATGATATATAAGCAGGTCTGAGCTTTCCCAAGCGTTTCAACCAATGCACCTTGAGATGTGCTCAGCATCTTATGCATGTTATGACGCCGGGATGTGAAGTAAGATATGCACATGAATATTGCAAAGTCAGCTGCGTTTTTGGTGACAATGTGACTCCAAAGTCCCAGCATGCAGACAACAAGCCAAACATATAAGACAGCAGCAGAGGAAAACAAAAATAGCAAGCTACCACACAGCACAAGTCTGACACGTGCTTCCAAGTACAGATGTATTTGCACAAAGCATGACGGCTTCAAGTACGCAGACGCTTGGTGTTCAGACAGCGGTTCTTGGCATTCCACGACGTTTGTTCTTTCTCGCTCAGCGCCTGCGAGCGAAGATGAGGCGCCCGCTCATGTGCTGCTGCAGCAGTCATGCGATGAGCATGAGGGACGTCACTCATCCACATCAAGGCCGGCAGCGCCCTGCTCGCCGAGGGCGCCGTCCGCGGCGTCCACGTCGCGCATGACCTGGTCCCCGCCTTCACCCTCGTCCTCCCCGTTGGCCTGCGGCGCGCCGCCGCGCGCGGCCGCGCGCGCCTCGTCCTTGATGAACTCCAGCGCGTCCCCGCGCGTGACGACGTCGATACGGCTGATGCGGCTGCTGTGCGACACGCCGTACACCTTGGCCGCCTCGTTGATGATCTGCCGCCCGAGCGGGAAGTTGGCGGGGAGCTGGAGAGCCGCAAAATACAGGAGAGGGTGATGATCTGCCGCCGGGCCTCACATTGGCAGGAAGCTGGGGAGCCGCGCGCACACCCTCTCGCCAACACAGGCCATTTCCAGGCATGGCTGTGCCTACCGGAGACACAGGAGCGCCCAGTGGGTGCCTGCGGATCTTATGTAGCAAATGTAGCAAGAGTGGAGCACCTGGTGGGCCACGCCGACGTGGCAAGCAGGCAGAACGCCCTGTGGCCTGCGCGAGCGCCGCCGGCGGGCGCGCCTGCGGGTGGAAGGTGGTGATGATGAACTGCGCCGGGTTGGCCGCGTCGGCCGCCTGCGCGGCCAGCATGCGCGACACGGCCGTGCGGTAGGCCGGGTCCAGCGCGGCGTCGATCTCGTCGAACAGGTAGAAGGGCGCCGGGTCGCAGCGCTGGATGGCAAAGATGAGCGCGAGCGCGACCAGCGTCTTCTGCCCGCCGCTCAGCGCCGCGAGCGACGCGGCCGCGCCCGCGCCCGCGCTGAACGAAACCTGTTGCCGCGCGCGCGCGCGCATGGCTTCTATGGCGCGCATGGCTTCATAGGCTGCAGCCCAAAGGGCCGCAAACATGTGTGCAATAGCAAGCAATGCACCGTGAGCGACGCGGCCGCGGCCGCGCCCGCGCCAAACGGCACCTGCAGGCGCATGTGCAAGGCAGTACCTGCTGCAAATCCGATGGCCCATGGACATGCTTGCAATGGTGAGCTTGTGAGCACACAAAAGCAGCCGGCTCGCGCTCGCCGCCCAGCACCCTTTTAGCATGTCAACTCATCAAGCATGCTGCCTTTGTTCAATCCAGCATGCGCGCCTCCTCCAGCATCAGGTCAGGCCCTACATGCTGCTGCCCCAATCTCCAGCTGCACAGCAGCTGACTGCAACGCCCGCAGCTGCACAGCAGCTGACTGCAACGCCCGCGGCTGCACAGCAGCTGACTGCAACGCCCGTGGCCCTAGAAGGCGGACCTTGACCTTGACGCCCACATACTTCTCCGCGACACCGCCGGCCTCGGCCTGCTCGTCGCCGCCGTCGCCGCCGTCGCCGTCCAGGCCGGCCGCCGGCGCGGGCGCCGCCGGCCCGTGCAGCCGCTTCTGCATGACCAGCTCGCCCTTGCCGCCGGCCGCCAGCGCCGCAAAGATCTCGCGGAAGTTCTTGGCCACGCCCTGCGCGCGCCCAGCGGGCACTTTTCCTGAGCAGCAGAGCCCATTTCAGGGTGTAGGGTCGAGGTGGGTCACGCACTGCTCAACAGGTCACGCACTGCTTAACATTCGCTGCGCCATCGCCCATCGCCAGCCCGCAGAGGTACCAGGCGGATCATCACGCCAGGCCTGCGGGCGGGCGAGCGCACGCCACGTCACCGACCCGGCGCGGTCGCCCCTGCGAGCCGCGCCGCCGGGCCGGCTGGCGGCGGGGCTCGCGCCTTGAACGTGCGCTCGATGGCCTCGTCCTTGCGCATGTCGAGCGTCTTTATGAGCTCGCGGATCTTGGCCTCGCCGCGCGCGTTCTCGCCCTGGCGCCGGCGCAGGCGCTCGCGCTCCTCCGTGAAGCTCGTCCACTGGTCAAGCGCCTTGCGGTTGACGTGCCTGCGCCCGCGCGCTCGCATTGCAGGGCCAGGGGGGCGCCTGGTTACTCCCGGGGGGTGCTTGATATTCGTGCGTCTCCCGCTGCGCGCCTCGTGGTCAACGCCAACGACAGTCGAGCGTGCGGAGGGTGTGTGACGGGCTCAGCAGGCACGCCTTCGGGCCCCTCGCGCGCGCGTGCGCGGCGGCGCCGGCTGTTGGGCAGGCTGAGGCGGCGCGGGCGTGCTGCTGAGCGCCGGCGGGGGCGCGCGCAGAGGCCAAGGCGGTGGAGCTAAAAGACATCCTCGAAGCGGACCTGCGCGGCGAGCTGGGGGAGGCCGGCACGAAGGCCGCAACGCAGGCTGCCACCGCCGCCCAGGCGCTGGGTGCGCCCGCGCGCCTGGGCGGCGGCGGCCGCCTGCATGGCGGCCTTGCGGCCTGCGTGGCGGCCTCCCCCAGCTCGCGGCGCCGCCCCCTTTGAGGTCGTGGACGTCCGCGAGCTTCATGGCCTTGGCCTCTGCGCACGCCCCCGCCGGCGCCCGCCAGCACGCCGGCGCCGCCTCTGCCTGCCCATCGGCTATCACCGCGACGCAGGCGCGCATGCAGGCGCGCGCGCGCGGCCCGGCGGCGTGCCACCGCAGGGCGGCCGCGCATGGGCACCCGCCGCGCTTGCGCACAGCACGCTCGTGGGGCTTGCTGGGTGGTGACAGGTCAAGATAGGGACAGGGTTGGCGCACTGGTACTTTTTGAGCTGCGCCTGCGCCTTGGCCAGCAGCGCGCGCAGGTCCGGCAGCGGCGTGCCGCGGTAGCGCTCGAACGCGTCCGCCGGCAGGCTGCCCAGCTCGCGTACGCGCCGCTCCAGGTCCGCCCGCTTGGCCGCCAGCGCGCCGCGCCTGGCCAGCAGCGCGTCCGCCTTGCGCGCCTCGTCCTGCGCGGCGCGCCAGCGGCTGGGTGCTGGGGGCTGGGTTCTGGGGCTGGTCTGGTCTGTGTGCGCGCGTGTGCATTAGGTGTAAGCGCGCGAGATCCCGCCGCCCGGCGCGCCGCTCGAGAGGCCGCCCGTCCGGCACGTGCCCCTGTCCACATGTGAGTTTAGCAGGGCGGGCGTGTGATCTCAGATCACAATGATGGCGTGTGAACAGCTGTGCATGCCAGGCAGGCCGCGCCTGCCTGGGCTGCCAGAATCTGTTACATGCAAGCCGCATATCTGCTTTGCGCGCGCTCACACTCCAGGCAGACGCCAGGGCCCCCCGTGCACGCTGGCGGCGACCGGGCGCGCGCGCGCCTGCACGCCCAGCGCCCCGCGCGCCTCCAGCTCGCGCAGGCGCTCCGCCTGCGCGGCCAGCTCGCGCAGCCGCGCCGCGCCGGCCTCCAGCGCCGCCTCGGCCTCGGCCTCGGCCGCCTCCGCACCGCGCACGCGCTCCGCTGCGGCCGCTGCCTGCGCGCTGGCCGCCTCCAGCGCCGCCCTGCGCCCGGCCAGGGAAGCTTGCGGTTGCATCCTGGCGCCTTGCGGGCGAGCAGCATCACCTGATTCTGTGCCCCGGGTTACGCACTGGGTCTCAGCAAGCAGTGGCACCCACTGCGGACAGCAGAGGTGCACTCTCCTGCGGGACGCGGGGTGTCGCCAGCCCGCGTCACACGGACCAGTGTCGCCCTGAAAGAGGCGAGGCATGAGCGAGGCGAGGAGCCAGCGCCGCCCGCCGGCGCACCGGGCGGCCCCGGCGTCGGCCTCGGCCAGCGCCTGCCGCAGCTCGTCGCGCCGCCGGCGCAGGTTGCTGGTCAGCGCCGCCTCCAGCTCCGCGTTCCGGGCCGCGACCGCCAGCGCGGCCGCCCGCTCGCGCGCCCGCTCCGCCTGCGCACCATGCCGCGCTCGCCCTGGGTCGGGCCCAGCCCTGCCTGCTTCCGGCCTGCTTGGCGGAGCGCGGCCTAGGGACTCTCTTTGCGTGGCCTCACTCAGGTAGGGTTTGCTTGCGGGCAGGCGGACCGGGGGCGGCCAGCTCACCGGGGCTCACCTGCGCATGGAGCGCGCCGCCCAGCCGCACCCGCACCACCTCTTTGCGGACGACCGCTGCAGCAAAGCTGGCAGACAGCGCACCGCAGAGAGAGGGGGCGCGCCTGCAGCTGCTTGAGCCGCGGGCCCAGCGCGGCGAGCTCGGCGCGCTCGTCGTCGCTCAGCTGCGCGTGCAGCGGCGCGCCCAGCTCGGCGCGCAGCTCGGCCGCCTTGCGCGCCAGCTCGTCCGCGCCGGCCGCCAGGTCCGCCAGGCGGCGCTCGCGGGCCTCGGCCGCGCCGCGCGCGTCGGCCTCGCGCCGCCGCAGCGCCGCCAGCTCCGCGCGCGCGGCGCCCAGCGCCGTTCTGCGGCGCGCGGCGCGGTGCGTCGGGGCGCGCGCCGGCATTGGCGCGCGCGAATAGCGCGACCAGGCCAGGCTGACCGCAGGCGGCACCGCAGGCGGCACCGCAGGCTGCACTGCGTGACAAGCACAGGAGGCACATGTATCACCACCCAGAAAGTGGTAGTAGGTATCATGCCCTAATTGCCAGGAGCGGGCTGCGCCGCAGGTGTGCATGTGCTGCTCGATGCTCTTGATACATATCAACACAGCAGCCCAGGCGCACGGCCGGCCGCGCAGGCAGCTCGACGCGGGGCGCCGAGGACCCAGCATCGCGGGGCCGGGGCGGCGCACTGCAGGTGCGCGCGCCGCGCGCCCGCCGCCTCCAGCTGCGCGGACAGCTGCGTGACCTCCTCGCCGGCCGCGTCCGCGCGCTCCTTAAGCTCGCCGCGCCGCTGCGCGGCCGCGGCCGCCTCCGCGCCGGCCTCCTCCAGCGCCTTGAACGCCTCCATGCGCGAGCTGCGCAGGGTAGGGTACTGTGCGTCAGTACTAGGGTAGGGTACTGCGTCCAGTGCATGTGACAGCACACCTGAGATGATCATGAGAGAACGCAAGCACTGCTGCGCCTGTCACACCCGCCATCCGGCATGGCACAGCCTCCAGATCTTCTTCCGCCGCCGGCGCCGGCGGCGCGAGGCGGCGGTTGCGCACCGCTTGGCGTCGCGGTAGCCGCCGGTGATGGTGCCCTTCTTGCTGACCTGGTCGCCCTTGATGGTCACGCAGTTCAGGTTGGACGAGTGCGCCGCCTTCCCGGCCACGTCCAGGTCCTTGCAGACCAGCACCTTGCCGAACACCTGCCGTAGGGTTCGGATAGGTCAGCGCCACGCGGGCGCGCGCGCGCGGCGCTGGGACCTGAGAATGGCATGCAGCGCGTGCGTATGCACGCTGCCAGCTCGCGTGCATGCTGCAGAGAGCGGCCCCATGTGCTGCCGCATCTCACGCCTCGCAGGCCGCTGCACATGGCCGCCCGCCTGCCAGGGCCTGCACTCACACGCGCCACAGATGCATTTGACCTTGCAGGGCATCGAGCAGTCAAAGCGCCATGCACTTCTGGAATGAAGCAGAAACGGGCAGGAGAGACTGGCTCTGGCTGGGAGACCGGCACGCCAAGCAGCAGGTCTGCATGCAAAATACTGGGCCGGCAGCGGCGATGCCGCGCCTGCTGCACAGCCTTCTGGAAGCGCGCATCGAACTCGAGGCGGGCAATGAGCGGCTGCGCGTCGGTGCCCAGGTCGCCCGGGTAGCGTACGGCCTCCGGCGCGATGCGGTTCAGGGGGCAGAACGTGACCCGGCCCGCCTGCGCCCCCGAGTCCGCTGTGAACTTGGTGTGGTGTGCGATGCTGGACGTCACATTGCAGCAGAGCAGGCTCCACAGACCTCGGCATGTGCTCCCAGCATGTGTCGCGAGGCGGTTTACCGAGACGGCGTCCTGCAGAGCTCCGGGCGCGTCGTTGGGGCGGGGCCCCACCTTTTCCCTGCAGAGCAGGCTGCTGATGTGGGTGGCGATGTCGTCGTTCTCCACCACCACCTGGAACACCTGGTTGCCCGCGGCCACCTGGCGCCCCCATGGGCCCCTTCTCGGCTGCTTTCAGCCCAGGGAATGGTCTGAGACGAGTCTTAGAAAGCATGCGCGGTGGTACACATGCAGAGCAAAAACCACCTGAAGTCTACTCAGAGAGTACCGGAGAAACACACTGGAGGCCTGCGCCAGCCGTCGACGTGCGTCCGCCGCATCTGCGACTCAACCTACTCTCTAATGGACACAGCGCTCGACGTCGATGCCGACGGTTGCTACACAGTCACAGTCAGGACGCTTATGAGTAGTGCATGCGCTTGACAAGAGAGGCAACGGGCAAGGAGGGGTGCACCTCCACAGCCGTGTACAGCTGCGGCATGCACTTGAACAGCTCGATGAGCGTGCCGTGCACGCCGCGGATTTGGTGCTCGCGCACAAAGCGCTTCACGCTGCTCAGGCCGCGCGCCACGTCGCGCGGCATGGCCTGGTCCACCTGCAGGTCCGAGCAGGGGGTTTTAGGGTTTGCGCTCAGCGCGGTCTGCGCATATACGAGTGGGCAAGGGTCGCTCGAGGTAGGCAGCCATAATGACGCATCATGCCACGATTGCGGCCAGGCAGCGACGACGGGAAAGCACAGTCTTAAGTCGATCTCAGTGCTTGGCAGAGAGCTTTGTGGAGACATGACAGGGACAGTGCAACAGCTTTTCTGGTAATTTATTTTGACACCCACAAGGCAATGCAAAGACTCCCAAAAGGAGTCGCCTCAGCCTCGAGCAACGCCCACGCTGCAGCTGGTCATGTGGCAGGCCGGCCGAGGCCGCGCGCGCCCGCTTCTCCAGGCGCTGCAGCTCGGCCTTGAGCGCGGCGGCCGCCTTGTCGGCCTCGTCGCCGGCCGCCCACAGCTTGCGGCGCTCGTTCTGCAGCGCGTTGCGGCGCTCGGACGTCTCGCGCGCCTCGCGCTCCGCCGCCGCGATGCCCGCCTCCGCGTCGCGCACCGCGGCCTCGCTGTCGCTGATGGCCTGCGCCGCCGGTGGGGCGGTGAGCATGCAGGTCCTCACGTCAGCAGCAGTGGGTATCCGCCGCTGCACAGCCCACCACTACCCCGGACCATGGCCTCGCGGTTGCTCGCAGGCGCTGGAGGATGCGCAGTGTGCACGCCTGCACAGCAGTGTGAAAGAGCACTGTGCCCCGGCTGCGTTCCCTCGCTCTGTACGTGAGATTTCTCGTCGCCATGGTCAAGCGCACTGTGCTATCATACCAGCACTGCACTCACACCAGGGCGCACACTGCATCACAGTGGAGCGTGCAGCGAGGCAGAGCCGACGCACACCCATGTACGCAAGAGCATCGCTCACTGAATCTCATTAACTCAAACTGTGGACATGTAGCGCTGTGAAAGCTTTATTTTTGAGCGCGCTCTTTCATCGCATGAGTGTACCACTTAAAAAAAAAAATCTGGTCAAGTAACTGTACGCCACCATTAAGCCAACAAAAAGCGCGCCTGCGCGAGGTCCCGCAGCTCCGCGCCGGCCCGCTGCGCCTGCGCGTCCAGCTCGCCGCGGGCGGCCTGCTTCACACCCAGCGCCTGCTCGAGCGCGGCGGCCTCGCTGGCCAGCCA
>JAABUO010001630.1_pt1 | contig 28694 bp, 33 predicted proteins | sample 5559291 | NCBI WGS metagenome assembly JAABUO01 (sample SAMN10711878, study PRJNA513372) | rock metagenome | isolation source: Antarctica rocks | place: Antarctica: Victoria Land, Finger Mt sud | reverse complement strand
AACCATAAGTAATGGTGCCTGTGGCTGCACATCAGCTGCAGCAGACAATGCATCGAAATCAGAGGAGCCTTGGACATTGTGTGTGGGCAGCAGCAGCGTTGGTCGCAGCAGCGTGGGCAGCAGCGTGGTCTAACAAGTGTGCAGCAGCGTGTGCAGCAGCGTGGTCTAACAAGTGACCCTTAAATTGAATATACAAAAGACAGTGCTGGTCTATACTTAAATCAGGTCCTTCTTGCAGCTGTTTTGAATTGCTTCCTTGTATAATAAGTGCGCTGACCCACAGATCGCTTCTTGGCGCCAATCTTATCTGATAGCCAGCTGTACTTAGGCTCATTGGCTGCACTTGTGACTTGAGCAGGACTCACGTCGTTGGCGATGTCAAAGTCAGCAGCAATTCCAGGGTAAACAATTTCCAAACAGTTGCACTAACAAAGCTTCAGCCCAACGCAACAAGGGCATCCTGCTAGCGTTTGCCGTGAGGTCCGAGAGAAAGCCTGAGCCTGCCAGCTGTGCACCTTGCCCTTTGGACACTCTTGGCAACGCCACCAAATGAGTTTGTTGCTGGGTAATGTTGTATTGTCAGGAAGATTTCCATCCTGTCTGTTTCTCTCATAGTCCCATTGCTCCAGCAAAGCATGCTTTGCAGCTGCAAGAGTAGGGTGCTTCTGCCTAATGCCATCTGCTTTCCTGCCACCATTTGCTTTTGCGCACTTAGGGCATCCAGTTTTGTCCTGCACCTTACCTGCCACTGTAGTCTGCCATTCATACAAGCAAACACTGCATTTCCAGTGGGCTCTCATGTGGCTCAAGACAGTCACTTGGTCTGCAGATATTGGGTGATTCTTCTTGGCATCCCACAACAGCGTAACTGCCGGTGCCCTTGTGGCAAGCATGTTATGCTGGCAAACGGCTCTGCCTGAGCAGAAAGGACAGCCGGACCCGTATGTCCTGCTGTTGACACTAGCCTCTCAGATGTGAGGAAGGCCTTCTGGACATTGATCACATGACCTCCATCTCTTGCACCTGCTGCCAGGCCTGATGACAGTGTTGCCAAAATGTCTGTTGAGACTTCCATGCCACTGTCCCTGCAGCTCTGTCGGAAGCAAGCTGATGTTTGGCTCAACTTCATCAGGCTGCTGCTTTTGCTGATATTTTATCCTGTCGGGACTGCCAATGATGCCAGAGGCATGCCCTGCGAACCAGATTCAGAGCAGACGCTTGAGCACGTGATTATGTGTGAGCTGGCTAGCCAACACACCTGTGTAGATCGTCAAGCGCTGCTGAGAACAGGCGGTCGCATGCGTGTTCCCGTGTTTAAACTGAATGACACCTTGGGTTTCGTGTCTATGGCTGCTCAGCCGCCAGGTCTGGGAACTGCTGTCGAATAGCAGTCAAGAACTGCCACGCCACTTCTGTTTATGCTGCAGGAAATATTGTGGCACACCTGATTTGTCGAGCGTTGAGAGATAGCGTGGCTTCCATACCATTTGATTTCAGCAAGGTCTCTCTGCATACGGGATCCGACGCTTTGTATGGTACAAGTGTGCGAGCAGACAGCAGGTAAATTTGTTGGGCTTTCCGAAATCGATCACGCAGGTGTGGATATTGCGGCATGGTCCAAATTACACTAGGTCTGGGCAAGAATACGAAACGGCCATATGTCCCCGACCATCGTTTTCTATGGCGATCGGTCGTGAGCATGCGCATCCAGGCGAGATAGCTGCTCCCGGCCGTGGCCGCAAACATGAGATCCAGAAGTCTGAGCGTTGTGCTGGGTGCACTGTTCCTGCTCAGCTCAGGGTGTCAAGCAGGTATACCGATGCAAAGCGGGGCAAAGTATTAGGTAGCAAAACATGCCACTGATAAAAAGGTTCTGCACGTTCTCGGTGTCAATATGCATGCTGCCCGGGGGAAGGCTTGCAAGGCATCGCTTTGCCGTGTTGCCCTTGAGACCAGGAATTGCACCCGTATCTCCGACACAGCGCTTTTTTTCCGCAAAATGACGTTCAAATTGTTGCCGGTGTGACAGACGTGATCACGACATGTTGTATTTCTCACCCCGGTCCGTTTGGGTATGAGCAGGAACAAGCAAGCTGAAATATATGGAACAGCAAGAGTTGAATGTGATTGCTGCAGTGCTTAGTCAAGGCTCCGCTCGGCAGCTACTTGCCAGCTGCAGCGCAGAATGGGGAGTCTGTGGAGGCCTCAAATCCTCGGCAGGCAGCAGTGACAACCCTCTTTTGTGCTGCTCTAGTGGCTTTGGATGCGCAAGGAACAGTGCTAACTACTGGCAATGCCTACCTGGAGCACCTGCAGTTGCAGTGTATGTTGCACCTACTTCACCCCCGCCTTCACCGCCCCCTTCACCGCCTTCCTCACCTCCAGCGCCATCCTCACCATCCCCACCCCCTCCTCCACCTGTAGCTACCACAGCAGGTAGGTCACTTGGTCATCAAACCAAGCCCTTTTCCTGGGCAACTGCATACATCCATCCTGGCAGCCTGATGACCTTGACACCATGCTACTGCTTTTCCCATGTGAGTCTGCCAATCCTGAGTGTGAGTCTGCCAATCTTGAGCATCAAGCGGCCACTCACAGGCAAACTCAAGCCATGCATCATGCATGTCTTCATACACTTTGTGTTTTAGGGTTCAGGGTCTAGGCTTGTCAAAGCCTGAAGGAGTAAGTCTTTCTTATAGTCCTGTTCTTTTTTGGGCTGCGTAAGAAACAATGGCGTGTGACATGGCTGCAGCTGACAATTGCTCAGTGCCTTTGGGCAATTGGGCCCAATGTGGCGGCAAGAGCAACTGCTACCCTGAGATGACCTGCACAGACAACCCATGGTGAGAGACCTCCGTACCTGCACTTTGTAATTGGCCTGTCACTGTGGGTATTGCTAGGAAAACCTTGTAACGCTTGCTTTGATGTAAGGTTGCAGCCATTTCCTTCAATGATGTGGATTGCTACCCAGTGAGCATTCAGCTATGTGAGGCTGCTGCTGATCATCATGCAGACCTGCAGCTCTTTGTGCCATGTGCGACACACACACACACACACACACAAACACTGTATTTCACACGTTTGCTCAATATAACTTTGCTATGCCAGTGAGTCAAGCTGTGCTGACATGCACAATGTGATTGTGCCAACAGGTCCCATGGGTGTTGTGATACAGACTACAGCTGTTCAAGGGCCAGCGAATGGTGAGCTTCTCATCCAGTGTCATAGTTGCAGAACAATGTCAGGCTTCTTCAGTCTGACTGTCTGATGAATCACACAGCCCTTGTTCTGCCTGCACCTTCAGCATCTTACAGATGCGCCCTGCAGTGAAATCAGTGTTGTGCATGTGTCAGAATGTGCCTCTGACTACTTGGCTGCGCCTGTCTTTACCACGCTCCTGATGAATTCCAAAAATAGTGTAGCTGAACTGGTCATGCATGCCTTTGGCTTTCATGCCTGGGCATGTCATGATCTGCAGGAGCATTGTGCCTTCTGAGCTATACCCTGTGCATGAACACATTCTTGCTTTGGAGGAACAGGTTCTGATCAAGTTTGTGCTGATCAGGTTTTGGCAGTGTATCCCCACAGCAGATCTTGAAGACGGAAGCCCCACAATTGCACCTCTGGTAGACTGAGACTGTCATTGGCAACATCAACACTCCAGGTAGGAGGCATTTGGCCTAGCAAAACTTACAAGCATAACTCTTGGACACTGTTGTGATGCACGTGTCATATATGCACGTGCTATATAGAGCACATGTCAAGCATTGATATGCAGTGCTTCAGAAGTGGGAGTATTATTTGCAAGCACATGCAGCGTTTTGATGTGAGGCCATAGCAAGCAATGTTTGACATTGTTGCAGCTCTACACTGTGTTGACAACTGTGAAACGTCCATGAAGATGCCATATTGCCTGCACCAGAACAAATCATGAAGTACATGTGTACAGCAGCTTACCACCATCAAATTCCCGTTCGGCTAGGTCTTAGCTGCGTGATGCTGACTTTGAAGGCTCCTGTCATGATGGCTGCAGGGCGTAAAAGTTACTTGTCTCTCTACTACTTCCACAAACCTCTCTCTTTGTTACTGCAAAGCCTGCATGTATCTAGTGCAGTATGTACATATATAAATTTCTTCACTTTTGCGCAAGGTTACATGGTATCCTGTAAGGCTTTCTCCCATTATGTATCCACCCAGCTTTGTGTGTAGCTGTCAAGTCATGACTTGCATATGTCACTGAAAGGTGTCCACCTTTGTTGCTGTACAGTTGTGGAGACAATGGAGGTGTCAAAGGAAATTGTGGAGACGATGATACTCATGTACTGTCAGATAAGTCAATGCAAGAGAGAGTAGCATTTTGGCTTCAACTATTATCAAGTTTTAGTAAGTTGTTCTGACAGTCTCACCTATACAGATGACATCAGCTGCTATGACAGATAAATGCAAGATTACCGCAGTACCAAGCTTTTCTTTGAACAATCAAGACAATGGGATGCCTTCCACAGCTGATTAGCCGTCTTGTCCAGTAACCATGCGCATGTAAATTGTAAAGTCTTGGAGGTGAATACGGGCTCTGCACTTCTCAAGATGACAACTGGCGGTACCGGGTACATGTTTTGATGTTACCAGCTTGAGCAGCTGGCTGCAGCGGCGCTGCAGGATTGCCGGTGATAGGTCACAAATCTATGGCTGCAGCAGGCAGATTTGTTTGGCAACATTGTTGAAATCATTTTAGGGTTTCAGGGGCATTTCAAACTTGGGCTAATGTTGAGCCCCTCAGCCTCGGCTGCTGCCTCTGCAGGCTATTCTTATGATGGCCCAAGGGCATATCCTTTGCTCTGCTGTGTATCTTTCTCCTTACAGCAAAGCCTGCAATTACATGATGCAGCACAGATTTTGTCACTTGCAGGCATAAGCACACATGATTTTGTACGTTTCTCTAACGTTGCAACTTCACCCAGTTGTGTCTGTAGCTTATGTCCCACTGATGTCATTGAATTGTGTGTGTCTCTGCTGCCAATCGCCACAGAGCCATTGAGACTCTGATGGAGGATGTTTCAAAGAATGACAATGATGAATTTGTAAGTCACTGCGAGAGGAGGACAAACAGCAATCAGGCTTCAAAACTTTTTCAAAGTCTTGTAGTAATTTGTCCTGACAGTCTCAGCTGGGCAAATGACACTAGCAGCTAGTGTCACCTGCTGCTGTAGATGAACACAAACATAGTACCAAGCCTGTTCTTGAACTATCAAGGCAATGTGCAAAAAGCTCATACGCTGTGTTATTGATCAGACACCACACATGCGCAAATGCTGTTAGAAGTGATCATGATGTCACATGATGTTTTGAGGATGTCAACTTGAACAGCCTTGGTGAACGCAACCATGTTGTGTTGTCTATTGTGCGATAGCCTTGCTAACGTACATCTACATAAGCATCATGTATATGCATCACTGTGAATTACTGCAGCCAGCCTTGATAGCACAATGTTGTTGTGTCTATACATACAGCCTTGCCTGCATGCACATCTACATTTGCAATGCACAAGTACTTCTATGAGTTGTGAATGCACTTCAAAATCCACACCGACGAAGCAGTCTGAAAGCATGATGCAAGAGCAGCGTCTTGTGCGTAATAACAAAGAGGTGAGGGGACATCATCGCAGCTGGCAAGTCTGTCTGTGCAAGCGCACATAGCAAATGATGAACTTGAAGCGACAAAGTTGATGGTTCTGAATCATGTCCAAAGTTTGTCATAGAAGCAAATTCTTTAAAGGAAGGTACCAGACCCCGTAAACCCAAGCTATGACTGTGGATCTTCAGAATGTGGATAGGGCCCTGCATTGTGCTTGGTGGATTGGCCAATGGATCCTCTGGCAAGTTCTGCTGCAGTAATAGGAATTATTGCATCTGCCACAGCTTTTGGGGTTATCTGTGTTGCCGCAAACCACGCAAACAAGAATGGCTCGGCAAGAGTCCAGTGATTCGGGACGGCCTGTTATTTCGACGGCCTTCATGATGCTACGATTGCACTTGTGCTCAATGACTTGCATAGCTTTGACCTCACACGGTCCGTGAAGTTTGCATACAGGGGGACAGCAGGTCCAGTATGCGATCTAAGCAGCCACTGCCCTCGTCAGTACCGTGGGCGGCGCAATTGACGACTGCACAAGCCTCTTTGCCGCAACCGATGCATTTGGACTGTCTCTTTGCCAACACTCTTGGGTGAAACTCGACAGAGAGGCCGTGAAGGTATCTCATTAGCTCTTGATCAGAAGCGCCGTGGCATAGCAAATGAGCCGGAATGTCTGGATGAAAGTCCCCGTTGAAGTGGTGGCCAGCGTCATCGGTGATGGTCACAATGTACTTGATTGACGGCATGGTGCCCGACGACTTTTGTCAGCTTTTTGCCAGCCAAGAGGGAAGACTGAGGGAAGACTTGTGTTTGAGGTGTTTACAATCAGCCTTCTCACTCTTGAGTGTTTGGTTAAAAACTGTCTGTCAGGTTTGACATCAGCTTCAACATAAATCTTCAAATTTAAAGGTGGCAGACTAGATCTAGAGCTATGATGCAAGACAGCTAGCCGGAGGGGTACCCAACATGTGAAGCAGATTGCATAACACTGCAGAAACACTGCCAATGATAGCAGTGTCAGGCATGCGAAGGCAGAAAGAAGAACAGAGGACACATGGTCGCCCAAGGATGGCCAGGCAGACAGACTGACAGGCAGGCAGGCAGGCAGACAGACTGACAGGCAGGCAGGCAGGCAGACAGACTGACAGGCAGGCAGGCAGGCAGACAGACTGACAGGCAGGCAGGCAGACAGATTGACAGACTGACAGACAAGCAGGCATGCAGATGATCAAATGAATAGGCATGCACGCATATCACTTGACTGATTCACCAGGTTTATACTCAAGCAGCAGTCCATTCCATCATTCATGATGAACAGCAGGAACGAGCATTACAACCCGTGTTGGCTAGGCCTGAGGCGTTTGGTGCCAACTTGCAGATGAAACAATGGCAACACAAATGAAAATGACAAACATGACAAGCATGGCACTGGTGGCATGACACAACCTCACCTGACATGTCAATACAGCATGCATGACTGCTGCCGCAGCTCTGTCATGGAGACACACACGCACAGTGACAGACAAGCGAACAGACTAACAAACTTGCCCATCAAAAGACATACCTGATTTTCCCAGCAGAATAGGTGTAATAACAGCACGTGGTTCTGGCAGAGACTGAGGCAGCTCAAGCTAAATTGCAAGGAAACGGTGTACACAAACAAAACCATTTTTGTAAGATTTGCCTCAAGTATATAGTAATTGCAGTGATGTGCATCACCTGACTTGTCAAGAAGATCAGGTGACACAGCAGCGTAGATGGTAGTCGCTGCAGCTTGGGGCAAAGTCTTCATCACCGGGCCTGCGCACTTGGCTGCCAGTCTCTCTGTCAACGTCAGATGCCTGCAGTACATGCACAGCTTGCTTGATTACTTTTGATGCATGAGCCTCTCAGAAATGCAATACATACGTGGGCGCAATGCTTGCCAGGATGCAGTCAACACTTTGATGCCAACAGCAGTGACAAAGGATTTATGTTGAAAAAAACACAAGCGCCAACGAGACTGGAATGAACGCCGTATCATGTGTTGCCACAGCACCATAACAATATACTGCTGTATATGTTCCACATGCACCCCGGAATTTCACACTAATGCAGAAAATTGTGCTGCGCTGTTATAAGCCAAATGAGGGGTGAGGGTGAGGGTGAGGGTGAGGGTGAGGGTGAGGGTGAGGGTGAGGGTGAGGGTGATCATGTTCCTCACCGTTGTAGCTGTGTCTTGCAGTTGCCCGGATGTAGGGAATATGCTCTTAGATTACCGGTAGGATACCTATGCCACAACAGCACACAGTCAAGTCGTTCATCCTCCCAGACTCTCTGACCTGCTAAATCCTGTCCATGTGTGTGTGTGTGTGTGTGTGTGTGTGTGTGTGTGTGTGTGTGTGTGTGTGTGTGTGTGTGTGTGTGTGTGTGTGTGTGTGTGTGTGGCAAATTTTGCCTGTGGGTGTGTGCGAGTCCAGCGACTGATGTTCAGCTACAGCAGGTGTGGGCCAACAAACAGTCAGTCACGGTGCAAGCACACAGATATGCACAACTGAGAAGGGCAGAGGCCGGAGAGCTGACTTACATGTTTTTAGATACACACCTACATATGATCAAATATCAACCACCAGCTGCGATTTGGTAGAATCCCTCTGACCATGAACTCTCCATGCCAAAACACAGGATGACAACTACATGGGGTTGTTCTTGCTCAACAGTTACTGCTGCTCACCTAACGGCGATTTGCTTTGCAAATAAGATATTAGCAGACTTAGATTGGCCATACGCATTCAGCTTGCCGTAAGTTCTGCACTCTTTGTAATGCATGTCGGCAAAGTCTACACCTTTCCAGTGGTCCATGGTGGCATGCCCAGCAGAGGAAACCACCACCACCCTTGTGTCAAAATCCTGCAACATTACTTTATATCTACTCTTGAGTTCACACAGCGCTTGATCTCCATGGGATCTTAGATTCGTTTTTGTTTTGACACTGGTCCATACCTGCATGCTGAGCAGAGAAACATGACCATCACTTTTGAACATATACCGCAAATATGCACGACAGAAAGACACACTCACAGTCAGATGTCCACACTCACAGACAGACATGCACATGCTCAGACAGATAGCCTCTGATTACCCAGGGTGCAGAGAGCCCAAACCTGTGCCGCTAGCTTTGCCTCCAACAGCTGAAACAGATAGAAGTGTCCGAAGTGGTTCGTACCAATCTGGCGCTCAAATCCCTGCTTGGTGTAGCTCAAGGGACATGCCATGACCCCAGCATTGCATATCAGGGTGTTGATTTGGGCCTCTGCATTCAGCATCTGGGCAAGGTTGGCCACACTGTGCAAGTCTGCTAGGTTCAGCTGTGCCACCAATATCTGCCCCTACAGACAGCACACACAAATTGTGACGGTATCAACCAAGAAGCAGAGGCCTATGAAGAGTTTGACCAAGCAGCTGTGCAAAGCTTGCTACAGGCTTCAGAGCTGTTAGGTTGAGCTGGGGTTGCGGTGTGCCACACTGCCTAGGTTTGCATCCTAGCTATTGCCAATCAAAAACTGTCTTCTTCAAAGACATTGTGAGCGTCACCAAATGGGTTGCGAGTCAGTTCAGCCCGTTGCATGTGACGGAATGTGGCTGTGCTCCTCATGCAAAGCAGCTGGGGAACACGTGTTCTGCGAAGTCACACGTTTCAATGTTCTGAAAATCACATTGCTTGTGTGCGCAGGCCATGCATGACTCATGACCTGGCAAACTAGACATGAACCTGTTTTGCTGCTGGAGCTGAATTGGCTGCTATGCCTTGCAGCTTAGTTGTGCTGAAACGAAATGATGGGGGCAAGCACACATCCAAGCCACTGCTGTGACCTGCTGCGAATGTGACACAATTGCAATCTGAGCTCTAGTGTTGCTACATATGTGGCAGGCAATGCAAAAGTGTATCAGCACCAGCTGTGTACACTTGATTTCAGGAAAAGACATGTGGGTGGATGGGTGGTTTGGGTAGTTTGGGTGGCAGTGGGTAAGTCAGTTGATGACTGAGTGAGTGGGTGAGTGAGTGGGTGGGTGGGTGGGTGGGTGGGTGAGTGAGTGAGTGGGTGGGTGAGTGAGTGAGTGAGTGAGTGAGTGAGTGAGTGAGCGAGCGAGCGAGCGAGCGGGTGAGTAAGTACCTTGATGTGATTTTGCATCAGCTGCTTTGCTACCTGCTGGCCAGCTTCAATGTTACGACTGGTCATGATAACTCGAGCTCCGGCTGCTGCTAAGACTCTGACTGTCTCTGTGCCAATACCTGCAGCAGCAGCAGCAGCTGTCATCTTCTGAGTCTAACACATCTCTCTGGGAGTAACTGGGAGGCACATGCTAATTGTGAGCTACTGTATATTGCATTATGTGGCATGTCGTAACAGCAATGCCCCATGCAATACATGATTATGATGATGACTTAACCTATTGCGTATATACAGCCAAGACATGTCTTGCATCGTGACAGGAGATGCTGCATTACGGAGAAGAGGATGTACATTGCTTCTGCATGGCAGACATGTGCAAGCAGTGCTTTCAGGTTCCAGAGCAGGGATGCTGAAGTATGAACAGAGCCTTGGCAGACAGGAATCATGCTGAACACACAGCAACAATATGGTCAGCGTGCAGCCTTTTGAATGCAGCCGCCTGGTTGTCAGGCAGAACAGACAAAGTTGTAGCTGGGTACCAGTGCACTTGATCAGCAAAGATCAAGCTTCAGGCAGGCATTGGGGCTGTTCACAGCCGGTTGCAGCATGGTGTCAGGTCAGGCAGCTTGCCTGAGTTGCCACCCGTGACCACGACGGTCTTGCCGGTCAGGTCATGCCCAGCAATAACTTGCTCAGCCGTGACTCTGCTGGGGCGCAGCTCGTTTAGCACGCCATACAACATTTGGGTCATGCTGCGCAAGGCTGGGCGCTCCAATAGGTCGCAGCGGCTCAATTTGAGTTGTCTTTTGCGGCCGCCCGCCGAGTCAAAGAGCGCGCAAGAATTTCTCCGTCGACTCGCAAGTCACACTGGATAGTTATAAGCCAGCTGCAGACACACAATTGCCGCAGAATGTGCCAACAACAGTGTTCGTTGTCACAAGTGCACACAGGTGCGGTTTCGATATAGTCAGCGCATTCCACCAGGCTGTGAAGCTGACATCGGCAACTACTTCAAGCGTTGCGATCTCAGTACACCTCATGTAATCCCCGCTCGCTCCTCTTCTTCCCGTTTTAAGGTGTAACGCCTGCCTGTGTCCAAGGTAACCTAATCGAGTCCCCAGGACGCAAATGTGAGTAGTAGTAGCTTCCCTAGGCCGCAGTCGTGTCCCCTACAGCTGCAGTTGTGACAAATCGAAAGGTCCCTTGGCTTGCATCACACCACCGTAGTCTTTGCTGCCTCTGCTGGATGACGTTGTTGCCGCTCGGTACAGATGCAACTCTATGACAACTGCCACCCTCACTCTCCGACATATAGTCTAAGCTCTTGGCATCTGGACGAAATTCCTGAAGAGCTACCGACTTGGGTCTTCCCAGACCCGGAAATTTGTGACCACAACACCCCAGACAATGCAGCAGTCGCTTCATACAAAGAGGCTCACGATTATCCCTGCGTGCAACGTCAAGGGCCCTCCTCACCTTGCGGTACCGGTGATCCAGCAGTTGTCTGTAGGCGGTTGAACTGCACCTCAACCGTGAAGGTTGACCGGAAACAAAGGCAGAACAGACAGGCGCAGCAGCGCTTCCGACAACGGCAGAAGGTGTCGCAAAATCGCGCGCACAAGCCAACGTAGTCGCGCCCTGTTATCAGATCTATTGTTGTGCAGGCCCGAGTCAGGGAACTGGAGGATGAGGCTGCGCAAGCACTCTCTCGTCTGAACAAGTTGCAAGCCAGGCAGCTTCAGCTAGCAGCAAGAAACGCTTTACTTGAAGCAGTTGCTGACAGCAACTTTGACTTTGAGTAAAAAGAGGTGGGGTCACATTCTTCGCAACACCTCTTCATGATGCATTGATGTGACTGCAGTGCATTTCAAAAGAAAGGGTGTCATCTGACTCAGCTTCAGCAAGTCCTAACAGAAAACATTTGCACAATGCCAGGCTTGTGACACAAGTGCATTGCATACAGCTCAATTTGCTAGCAGCGCAGCACTGCGCATATGCATCATCAGACTTATCAAGACCAGTCCAAATGCCAGTGCTTGGCCCGGTCTTGATTTTGCAGCAAAAAGTCTGCATGCAAGCAGTGTATACAGATAAAGCTGCACCTCTTCGGCAAATCTTGGCAAGCGCATGGAAGCAGTGCACCCGCGCATTGACAGGATGTCATTCACTGCTGCAGACAAGCAGGTCATCGCACTTGATCGATGCTCACCAAACAGTAGTCCTGACTGCCCTGAACAATCAGCAAAGGGTGAAAAATGTTCAGGATGTTGGTCAGATGCCTTTCACAGAGTTCTCTGCCTTGTATGCGGTAAGCCCGTTTGACATTGTTATCGGCAGTCTGGTCATACGTATCTTTCTTACATCAGAGACTTTAGGCTCACCTCAATGTTTGTCTGAAAAAATTGCTTGATGCTGTTGCTGTTTTCTACCATTTTGTTAATTGTGGAAGTCATGAGCAGACTTTCACAATGTTGTATATGATTATGTGCATGCCCAATCTGGACTTCTCTGCTATGCAACGCATGTGCAAAGCATGCTTGCAACGTTACTGTACACATTGTCTCAGTCAAGCACCGTGGCACGTGTTTTGCATGCTGTAGCACCCCAAACCCTACACCCTAACTAGGGCTTCTAACCCCAAGGGCCTTGTTCAATCTGTTCAAAACAGATTTGTTACAGGCATATGCCAAGAAGATTCATGAGTGTCTCCGGGATCATATCCAATCGCAGACCTCCTCTGACGCGCTCCAGGACATGGGCAGATGGACAGAGGGTCTCCGTCGCCTCAGGGTGTTTGTGGCGATAGGCAATGCCAGGAACTTCGTTGCCTTTACTGCCAGTCGGCTTGATGGGAGCATGGGCCCTGCTTCCAGTCACCTATCTGATGACTGGTACGATAGCTTAATGGTAACACCCATACTCCCTATGGCTAGTCCATTGCCTGCCGCCCTGTTATATGACGCCGACCCCCCATCATCGACTGCAAAGAAGCTTGTGTGCAAGCCTACATGTGCAGAGGAGCATGCTTGAGGTCCTCAGCGAGGTCACGGGCAATGCATGTCTGCACATGGCAGAACGATTGTGGTCTTGACATCACCCTTGACTGCCGTACAATACACGAGTGCTTACAGCTCTTGCCAGTGCCGTCAGTCAACTGGATAGGAGAGCAAGTGTTTCACTGCCAGTCAACTGTGTGACGTCCTGGTCGCATGTCTGAGACTCAGCGCTGAGATAAAGCTGAACAGCTGTCACAACATCATCGTTGATCTCCAGATTTGATGCTCAAGGCAATTGCAACCCAGAACTCAGGTGCAAATTCAGCTTGAAAGAGCACCGATGCTCTGGTTGCAGGCAACTCTGCAGCTGATGGAAGGCCAGCAGGAAGCTATGATGCACCTGCGCCGCCTCTTCTATGGCAAGCTAGGTGCCTTGAGGCGTCACCGCCAGCACCTGCTGCAACAGGTGTGCATTGCCCTTCCTCCTTGCCCCCCATGTTTGCCCCATTCTCCCTCCCCCTCCTCCTCCCCCTCCTCCTCCCCCTCCCCTTTCCCCCCTGATTTCCCATTTCACCCAAAGCTTTGAGCGTGTGCTCTGGCTGACCTATGGTACATGCATATAACACAAAACACAACCAAATGTACATATATCAGTGCGATATACGTATGTATACATATCCACCAATACGTATGTGCATATATATGTTAACCAGACAGCCAGCACCCATGTGAACATATGTATTAATATATACATGCATAATATACGTAGTATATATACAGACTAGGTACACGCAATTGAGCATGGTGTCAATGCATGTACAGGTTCCAGCCGGGCCAACAGAAACAGAGTGTGATGCCAGCATCAGGCTTGGCACAGTGTTGAGCAATGCACAGCAGCTGGAGCAGAACAGCAATGCAGAGCTGAGAGCCTACCTGCACATGTCCGCCTACTTGCGCCTGTCCACGCAACAGAGAGGGGTAAGCTTAGGGCTTGGAGCGGTTTAGGGTTTTGATGTCACTGAACCCTGAACCTTTAGTAACTCATGCAAGGCCTGTCCTCGCAACAGAAAGGGGCGAGCTGTCTGTCGTAGTTCTGTATCATACCTTGTGCGCATCATATCATACCATTGTATGATGTCGCATCATACAAAAGCATGTCATACCTTGTGAGCAGGCTGCAAAGCATTCAGTGACAAGGGGCTTCCACGCAGCCCAAGGGCATGTCTTTGTCCAAGCACACATCTGGCATATGACATCCCTGTGGGTGCTGACTTGTGTCTACTCGCTTGCTGACTTGCGTCGACTGACTTGCTGACTGGTGTCTACTGGCTGACCTGCCTGTTCTGTCACTCTCACTCATCACCTCAGATGTGACGCACTTGCTTGCTGACTCACTCACTGATTCGCTCAACCAGCCATCCATTGATCCACTCAATGACTCACTTAGTCACCCTGCCACTCACTCACTCACTTACTCATGATGTTGTGTGAGTCAGAGGTCAATGCTGCTGCAGCCTTTGCCACTCATGTCTGCGCGTCTACTGTCAAATGGTCAAATGATCTGAGTGATGATGAAGCATTTGCATTGAAATTTTCAATTTGACAGCACCTGCAAGATATGGCTGGCTTATGTGTATTCCCCTAGGGTTAAGCACGTACAGTCCTAAGTAGCTCACGGATTCATGGTGTCAACAGCTGCAGACTTGGCAGGGGCAAGACATGCTGGCACATGTTCAGTTTGTCTGCAGCTGTTGAAATCTAAAAAAAAGGGCGCTACTGAGGGCTGTGCGCACCTGAGCCTGCAAAACGACACATAAGTAATGAATGAATTGATGTTATAAACAGACAGCCAGCACTATGGGTGGGGAAAGCCTTTCCCTGCTCATCAGATAAGCTGCGCATTCTGAAGGCATAAGCAGCTGGGTACATAGACTCACTGTGACTGTACTTGTGCGTTTGCAGATTCTGACCACAAAGCAGCAAGCCCTGTGTGTGGTGAAAGCATACCCCTATTCCCCAGACAAGCTACGCATGCTGGAGGCGCTAGCAGCCAGGCGCAAGGAACCCCCAGGGTGTGTTCTGGCCCAGCCCGGGAAACTTGATGACTTTGGACATCATGGCAATTGGCAGCGCCTGGTGAATCATGTGATGGGCGTTACCAAGGAGAACATGCATCTGTATGTTCCTTTGGCACAGATTTGATTTGGGGTTTGATGATGATTGAGGGCATTATATAACTTATTCTTTTTGGCAGCGCTTGGGTCACTCTGTCAGGACTGAGACCAATGACAGCACATTCGAAATTTGTCACCATCCTGGGTCTTATTTTATTCTGGTGGCGTGCATGCTCAGCTGAGTTAGTTGAAGCAGTTTGCAGACTTGTCTTTTCTGGTTTGTAGGCATTTCCATACATCATGCACAAGATTACGGACCCTGTTCAGACTCAGTGACTGTCACGCACATGAGCTTTTGAATCTGCTTGCACATGCAACTTTGCTGGCTTATGAGACACAGATGTACCAGTACCTGCATGACATGGACATCTTTTAAGTTAAAGTTAAAGATGGCAGATCAGAATTTTTTGAACGCTTAGGCCTCATGGGCATTTCCAGGCCGAGGCGCCAGCTGTCATATATGTATATGATACCTATACATTGTAGTTGCATGGTGTTGAGTAGCGTAGTACGGAGTGAATTCATTTCACGTTAGACCAATAGATACCATGTCACCTCTGACCAAGTGTGTGGATGTTTATTGTGCTTTGCTCTTGTGTTGCAATGGCTTGCTGCTGCTCACACTAGAATTCTTCGAAGTAGTTCTGTTGGCATTCGACCTTGGTGGTAGTACTTCTGTATGATGCCTGAAGCTTTGTAGCTGTCTGAAAGCACCAGTGTTATACACCATTACATAAATACAGCATGCATCTACACTGCTCAAAACTGGCACAGTCTACAGTATTACAGTCACACAAAGCTGCTTGCTGCTCAGCCGCAAGGTTTGAAGAGACAGGGAAATATCAAGAACTGACTGCTGCCGCAAATTTGCATTTTAAAGTGCAATTGACTGTTGGCATCCCATGCAATGCACACGTTGATTAATGGTACACCATATCTATGCACCATTTGGGGCAGACTTGAAGCATTAGCAATCCTGTTATTGATCTGATAGTAGTGCTGAACAGGATGTACCGCTATGCAGCTGCTGATGCCCCAAAGAGCTGCTGGTGGTGGGCCAAGCTGTCAAGGTCGAATAGGTTGACAACTTTCAGCCCTAATTTAACGCTTGGTGGTATTGATGTTGTGTATACACCAGAGTGCACACTCCTCAACACGTAGGAACTGTTCTATAAATATCATGGCCAACTCTTATCTCAGCAGACCAGAGGTCCGTTTCAGCAACTCACATGTCAGGAGCACTAGTGCTGTGCAAGGTTCGAACACTTTGAAGTGTCAATCGGCACTGTGTCATTTCAAAGCATTCACATGTAGGTTTCTGAGCACGTTGCGGACCCAGTGTTTTGTGGTTAGGTTGCACCTGCGTGTTGTCACAGGAAGAGTGAGCCTCACAGCCACTTGGCATGACCTTCATCTTCTTGGAAAAGTGGTCAGACTTGTTGGCTGGCTAAAGTATTCTGATTTGTATCTCTGTCAGCAAAAATGGCTGTCGGGAAATTCGATGCGTATGCTCTGGCGTATGCAAGAGTCAGAGAGGCATATCGGCCGATGCAGGCTACATACATATTTGCAAGTGAGCACAATGCACCTTCAGATGTAGTCAACTGCTACACGGGTGCAAGAAAAAGCCTTGAAAAGCACAGAGTATTACAAGCCACGCTTGCATATTCATGCAGCATCCCTCGTGATGTCATAATCTTGGCACTGCGTGTAAAAGAAGCCTGACACATAACTCAGACATACAAGCAACAAGTGACAAGTACTGTCTGAAAACAGTTTGCAACAACAAATTGAGCACAACATTAATAACTAAAAACAATCGGTGATCCTCAAAAATGGAATGCAGTTCATCACCTGCTACTGATATGCTGTCCTTGTCATGACCAGATATCTTTATTTGATGAAGCATGGCAATTGCCATGCACAGAAGCAGAAATTAGTGCAACTGAACAAAACGCATCAGGCTTCTGTGGGTCATCCGAGCACAGTACAAAAGTATGTCCAAGCACAACTGGACCAATCTCATACATTGCAGCACAGACTCTATGCCAAATGCTGCTTATGCCACACCAACATATCATATGCATGTGCGTCTATGCGAGGCTGCCTGCTGTACGTATCAGCCGTAAAGAGCATTGCATCTCATCAACTCTGTAAGCACAGACACGCTTCAGAGTGTGAAGGATGTCTACACTGCTGTGACCACCACCAATCCAATACCAATCAGCAGGCTACATTTTTATGCACCAATCATACTGATGACTTATGCTGCTCAGTCATATTAGTAACCTAGCACGAAACCCTTGCCCTTTGAGGCAATAGCCCAGCGGCAAACAGTCCTTGCTTTGGGAGCAGCAACATCTGTCCACCACATACTGTGTGATTACATGCTGCCGTTTTACAGCGCTGCAGACTCCCCAAAAGTTGGCACTGTTGCTCCAGATGGAAACCTGTCTAAGGAGCTGCTGTGTGTGTGAAGCCGCTTAGAAGGGGAGGGGTTGCTGGGGCTGCCCCGGGGGGTGACCTTGTGGATAGTGGGGTGATGCAGTGAGCTCAGGCTGCCATGCAACTCAGGAGAGCTGCAAACCCTCTTCATGCCTGCATAGGGTCAATGTAGGGTTTATCAAAACAGATTATAAGTCATGCATGGCAGGACCTGATATGACAGCTGTAAAGCTGCACATGACAGCTCACAGCACACCACAAGTACAAAATTGCGTGTGACAGCTCACGGAAGATCACAAGCATGATGTGTGTGGGCAAGAGGGCCTATTTGCAAATACGCCAGTCGTCGGTATAACATGCGACAGGCACTTGCTGCATGCGAACAGCAAAGAGCTAAAGGGAAAGAAAAAACGAAAAAAAAAATTAGCGTTGCCTGGCCCAGCAGTTCCACAGCTGATGGCCACCATAGGCTGAGGGTCAAGAACCTGGCAGCAAAACCCTGGCAGAACAGGTGCGCTGGCAAAGGCCTAATGATGATAAATTAGACCAAGATCAATAACAGGCCCTTGAAGAGCTAGAAACAGCAGAACAGTGACAGACAGCATGCACAAAAGCAAAATCACAGAGCCTAGAGGCAGAAGACAAGTGGATGGACTGAGTGAAGAAGCCAAGTTGTCAGACAATGAAAGAAAAAGGCTGTCAGGAGTTGAAAATGAGGCAAAGGTAAAAGAAGACTGAGCGTAATACCTGCAAAGTATTGACTGGGAGGGAAATGCTGAGATCGAATGTAACTCTGATTGTCTGAGCAGCAACAGTGATGACTTGCAACATCAGAACGTGCTGAAGCTGACTTGCTTGTTGGGGACACAGGGGGCTTGCCATTGGGGGTGGTGCCTTTCACAGAACTGGAACTGCCTATCACAGAAGTAGCGCTGCCTTTGGGAGATGCAGAGCTGCCTTTCGGAACATCAGCACTGCCTTTCAAGCTGCCATCTGACGATGGGAGACGGAAGTGGGGAATGAACAGCGATTGAGGCCACACAGCAGCAACTTTTGCAGACAGATGGGCAGCTGAGTCACCATTGGTCATATGCTGTACTTTACAACTCTGAGAGGATCTGCCGAGTAGCTCATCAAGTGCTGGTGGACAGGCCATGCTAACTTCAGATCCTGGGATGGTAGCCCTTCCAGGATGCAAGGGAGCATTGGCTCTCTGTGACTGTCCGCAGAAACTCTGCTCAACCTGTGTGCACGAAGGCATGGCGTTTGATGTTATGATCCTACATGTCTGCAACTCGTGCTGCTCAAGTCTCCCACAGGCTGTTGCCATTCTCCGACTGCCGCGCCATGTGCGCTGACACAAGGCATGTGACTCATGGCAAAGTTGTCCAGATGTAGTGCAGGTTTGTGAGCAGCATGCGACGGCATGCACAAGAGTATGTGAGCAGTGAGCATGCAATGCTCACAAACACTGTTTGTTTGGCCTTGATAAGCCAAAAAAGGGGGTTATGGCAGTTGCATTTCAAGCACTGGCATCTCAGCAACGTTGCAGCTATATACTGCATGAGGCTCACAGCCAGAATGACAGTGATCGCAGATCAGCAGTAGACACATGCAATTGCTTGTTGCATGCACAACACAGCACTCACCTGAGTCCTGCTAGTGCTTCTGAGTTGACGCAGCACCCCCTGCCACGCCCCCAAGCTTTCTGTGGGCTGTTCATAGACCCCAACAGCACATGTGACCCATGCTGACTGTGTCCATTGCCATGTGAGCTGTGACAGTCATCATCAGCCAACAGCCCTGCTCCAACCACTGGGGCACTCTGAGTCAAGTCCAAGGGCTGCTCTGCAGCTCTGGGGAGGCTTCTGTGGGGGCTGCTGGGGGTGTACCCCCCTGAGAGAAAGCTCAGAGCAGTCTGACTGCCATGAGTGCGATGCCCTTTGATAGCTCTGTGTGCAGCTGAGTGAGAAAAGCTGGTGGGAATAAGACCCAGTGCTGATGTGGACCTGGTGCTTCTCATGCTGCTTTTGCTGGCGTCTGCAGCATCATCAACAGCAATTCAGAACTGCAGTATCTTTGATGAGGACGCACAACATGCCAAACCAGACCATGAACAAATCATGCAATATACAGCAAAATTGTGCAGCTGCAGTGTACAGCAACAGTTTGGCAGAATGTATGGAATGCTCTCACATGCAACAGCAGCCAGAACCAGGAAGGAAACATACATGACCCTTCATGTTTGCCAGAGCAGCATCATGCACATCCATGTAGCAAAGTTGTCACCACAGCAGAGCCCAGTGATTGCAAAGATTGGCATGAACAATTCGATGAGGACCACATTGACTCATGTTATTGTTGATATGCTGACTGCCAAAACTGAACTATGCACATATACACATGTGCATGTCATATAGGCAGCTACTCAAGACGCTATGTACCTAATTCCAAGGGGAGATAGTGAACAAACAAAACAAATGAATGTATGGATGAAAGAATGAACAATTAACAGTGGCATGCATGCCAATACAGGACTTCATACAGGAATCTTCTGGAGACTCCATGTCCTGTTCTCAAACAGACGCACTCCAATGAATGAGTGAATGAATGAACAGTGCTCGATAGCATGCATGGCACAAGTAGAAATGTACCTGCCAGAGTGTACAAATTCCCTCCATGAGTTGTGGTACCACGTGACAGCTTGTCGTCATTTGAACGAGAATTCTCATCACTGCTACACCGAGCAGCATGGCTTTGTGTCAGGTTACCTAATGACTGCTGCTGCTGCTGCTGCTGCTGCTGCTGCTGCTGCGCAGGTAATGTGGAACTTACTGACTGCTGCTCATGCTGACCTCCAGCTGAGGTTTGTGGTGGGCTAGCAGTTGAGCTGTCAGCAACTCCTGAGAATGCCTCGCCAAGCTGACTGAACGAATCACAGGAAGAGACAGGGTCCTCTGAGTCAAAGAGGTGGCCGCCTCTGACTTTGCTCTCATCTGTTTCACTGCCTTCACTGTGTAAGCTGTAACCTGGGGAAGTGGGAATGCGGTTGAAGACGGCATCTTTGAGAGTGTATGATCTTGAAATGCTGTCACTGTTTCTGGGCAGAAATGCCTGCAAGGGGGCAGGTTTGCTGTCAGAGCCGGCGCTCTGATCAAGGGTGGTGAGATCGCTGAAGCTGACTTTTCTGATGGGCCGCCTGAGAGCTATGGGCATGGTTGAGCTTCTGTTGGCAAAGTGAGGAGAGAGAGGTTTAGCACCAATGCTGACTGGCGCCGATAATGCAGTCTAAGTGAAATGTCCAAGGCATCTGGCTGGTGTGCTTGGCAGGAGGTTGCTGTGTGAGATGCCAAACCCTTCATGAGAAGGCTGCAGGATACAACACGAATTTTCAGCTGTCGCGCAGTATGTCAGCAAATTGTCACGGCAAGTTAGTGGCAGACCTTACCTGTTCGGATCGGCTTCTAAAAACCTGAAGGAGCAATGTTCAGAGTGGAAATCAGTCGTGGCGTTGACGGCCACAGCCAAGTCGCCCTGCGAGCCTGAGCAGACGATGCCACCAGTGGCAGCTCTTAACCAGACGGCATCGGTGAGAACCTCCTTTTCGACATCTGCGCATGCAGAGGACATTCTTTGGTTGCATAAGCACGCAACATATTGACGGGACTGTTCAAGCGTAGTCTTTGGCAGGGCTATGGCCTAAGCCGAGTAGGACCAACGGCAATCGCTTTCGTACGACAAAAGCAAGCTACCTTGCGAATACGCTCTCAGCTTGGAGAAGACTGCGGCCGAGGCTGAGGACAAAGTGAGTTTGAGTTTGCGATCGTCTCCTTGCTCAACGAAAGCGCCGGACTGCAAGTGCTGTATGAGGCAGCTACGATCTGCCACCTCGGAGTGGCAGACGAAAAATTGCGCCTCGTTTTCACTGCCCAGCCTCAAACCACCTCCTGGCTGAACTGTCCAGAACCTCTCCGCGGCACTGGTGCCAGAAGCAATGCGGACAATAGTACAGGCAGGCATAGCGTAATAACACTGCACAAAACGCTGTTGCAGAAACTGCAGTTCGACGGCGGAAGGACCACTGCAGCTGCTTCAGCACGTCATGTTGTGCACGCATAGGCCATAGAAGATGCCAGCACCAAGGCCAACCTTGCAGTAGCTTGCAGCAGCAAAGCAGTAAGCACACCTGGGATGAATCTGACTAGACATGACTAATCGTCATCAAACAATTGGCCATGTGACATGGGCACAGTGGTAAACAGTACTTTGCACAGCGGGGATTTCGATGAACACCGATCAAATCTAGATGAGCGGACTGCGTGCTATCACACGTGAGAAGTAGCGGAAGGCAGAGACAGATTCTGGCCTCCTTGCTACAAGCTGAAGAGGCACAATCGTAATCTGATGCATGCTACCACGCCCAAGAACAAAAAGGAGAACTAGTCTATGGTACCCACCGAAGCTGTCCTTCAAGTACCTGGTGCGGGGTGCACTGGTGCCCCTCCACCATGCACATCTGCCATATGGTGTGCATGCATGTACACTGTCTGTCATCAATGCAGTCTTTTGGGAAAGTAGTGCTGGCATCAGGGGCCAGATGGACGCCAGGTGTAGGAACCCAACTGTTGCAGCATTGAAAGCCTTTGTCCATTGCAGATGAGCATGTTTCATGCTGTGTTTACTTGATCTTTGCTTTTCCCTATTTGTGGTTTTTTTGGGCAGGCAGCCACTCTGATCAGTTGCTGCAGACTTACCAGGTATGTCAACAGTCCATCTGAGCCCGGTGACTGCTGCATTTCTGCCTGTGCTTGCAAGACCCTATTGCAGACAACCCCGCAACTCGATGCCTACAGGTTCTGTTTCCACAAACACCAAAGACTTTGCCAGTGATGGATGCAGGGTGCTTGTATGGAGTTGAATGTTGTTGCAATCACACACAACAAAACGTGTATGCTGTGTTCTCAAGCGCCAACTGGTCTGCAGAAGCATAGAAGCCTCAGGTGGCCAGTAAATTTTGCACAAAAACATGAAATGGAAACCGACTGCATGATTGACAGCTGACATCATCATCAGCAGAATGCAAGCTTGGCGCTACAGAGCTGCCACCACTGCTTGCTGTGGTCAGTTGGTAGGTGCTTGCCATGCAACAGCAGCCCTGACTTGGAACACATATATGTACCTGACCACACCAAAACTTCACACTTGTTACCTCAAGTGCAGTGTCGGGAATCTGTGCAAGGGCTTGCATGTCGATACGAGCTTACTGGGAACAGTTTTGTACAAATGCTTGCTGCAGTAGAGTTCTGAGCTATATCACCGCATAGATCAGTTGCGGGATGATAGTTCGCCCAAAGCGCATGTGCATGTTGCTACACTTGGCCAAAATGCTGGGCAACACAAAGTCTTACAACATACGTGAGTTGCAGACCATGTCTTCTGCACACACTTTCCCTCCGTCGTCCGCTGTCAGCATAGACTCCGCAGGTGCCAGTCTGAGGACGTGCTATCAGGAGCTTAAGGGCAGCTTGAGGGTGTCGTGAACAAGCAGACGGCAACGTACGCATCTGAGTGTTGCATGCAAAGTGTTCACAGATCGGTCTTTCTCAACCAGGTGCATGCGGTGTTGTTGCAGCAGCTAAATGTTTGCAGGATCAGCAAGAAGAGGAAGGTGAAAGCACAGTTCGAAGGCAAGCAAGCCCGTCTTCCCGAGCAATAGCATCCGAGCCGCACGGCACCAACAGTTTCCATGTTGTGGGTCCGTCGGTGATGATGTTGTTCAGCCAGTCCCAGTTGTAGGCAACGAGCACCTGAAATTCGGCCGATCGTTCGCATCGTCACATCTGTCAATATGGAGCAGGCTCACCCCACAGCGCTGCTGCTGAATCAAGAAGTTGCTGCCGTCGTAATAGCTATGCGGCAAAATTCAAAGTGGGCTCTCGTTCCCACCCGATACAGCGGAAAGGTAAGCGCTTTGTATAGGCAACTGAGGGTCTGTCGCCCAGTTTGAGCGATGTTGTGTCGGACAGGATGATGAGATTGGCGACGATCCGTGGTTGGACGAGTTCAAGCTTCTAAGGCGTCGCGTGTTTCACTGGAAGGGTACGCACGAGAACTGCTGTGTCTATCTACATGACTGCTGCTGATACCTGCTCCAGTTCAAGACAGAAGTGAATGCTGGCAGTGAAATGCATCGGTGTTACTGATCATTGCAGACTGGTCTGCCGTGGATCCTATGGACTACCTCACACCCTTCATGGAGGTGATCAGGTCACCTGAAACTAGCGGTCCCATCACAGGGGTTGCCCTGACCGCTGTCTCCAGATTCCTGGACACATACATTATAGGTAACGGCAGTCAGCGTCACACACAGTTATAGCAATGGCCTGCATGCCCACTTACTGTTGCTGCTTACTAAGTCAGCCCTGAACGACTTTGCAAAATTCATCTCCATGCTGATGTATCAGGGGACACCGGGGATCAAGCTACAGAAGCAATGCATGCCATTGCCGATGCTGTGACACAGTGCAAGTTTGAGGCCACAGATCCTGCAGCCGATGAAGTGGTCCTATATAAGATCCTGCAGGTGTGCAGAGTCTGCTATGCCAAGCTTTGCCTTTGGCTCTGCAAGTGTCCTCAACTTGTCGGTTGCTCTGTGTCAGCAAATGCTAGACAGCAAGAACGCATGCATGCAGCTTCCTTCACAGACTAGAGTAGCAATGAACAACAGCAGATGGCTTGCCATTGCTTCATCACGTGCATCAGACAGGTGCATGTGCACACGCTCAGGCACATGACACATATTAATAATGACCTGCATGCATTGGTTGCTGGTCCCTTGTGCTCTTTGAATTTCCCTGCACAAGAGCAGACAAGCAGGAACATGCCACAGCGTCCAAAAGAGCTCCCACCGCAGACAATGAGCTGCTGAAAATGCAGCTGAAGGACTGCCTAGATCAGGCAAAAGGGTGGCCATACACTGCTTGACTGCTCAACCTAACACATCTTCCCTCAAGCAGAAACACATGTTACGAGTCCCCAGCCTTTCTGAGCTCAGATCCACACCATGAGCAGGCCTGCTTCAAACGCAAAGCGATGTTTTTTGTGTCCGCAAGAGCATATGTAGAACAGCAGCTTTGCTGATGCTGCAGGTACTGGTGGCCTGCATGCGGTGTCCTGGCAGGGATTTGCTGACTAATGACAACATCATCAGCATCTTCCAAGCATGCTTCAGGATAGGGCATTACCAAACAGAGCGCAGCAAGGACATGTCAGGTTTGGCTTCCAATCTTGCTGCAGCTATGATGTCTCTCCGGTTGGCTCTTGCTTTGCAGCCTGCACTTCCTAACGCGCACAAGACCCTGCAAAGGAATGCTGGCGAGCATTTGATGTGAAATCTGACCTAATGCTGTCATAGTGCCTGTTTCATGGACACGGAGTTGAGGATTGGATATTGGTAATAGCAACCATGCCTACGCGCTCAAGAGACAGCACGCATTGCCTTGGGGCCTCTCATGCATGTTGTGACAAACACACTGACTGTGCATACAGAGCTGCTAAGTCTGGCATCACCCCCTGCCACTTCGTGACTAACACAGTGTCTTCAAGAGCATAGCAGATCCTGCAACCTGCACTAGCATCCCATGATTGCCTTGCTGTGACTGTACATTCCGTCTGTACTCTGATAGGCATGGAGTGTGCATGTGTGTGTGTGCAGAGCTGCTGACTCAGGCGTCCCGCCAGATCATGATTGAGATGGTGTCCATTGTCTTCAAAGGCCTAGCAGACATTCCAGACATGCCTATGACTCCCACAACCGCACGGTCCCTGGCAGACCTTGCTCACTCCCCCCGCCTCCAGTACTCCCCAGACTCAGCCCAGGGCCCCCTGCTCAGCCCCTTCTTGGGTGGGGGTACCGTTGCCAGCACAGCAGGTGACTCATTGCCTGGCGCTGCTGTGATTTCTTAGGGTTTAGGGTTTTCAGGTATAAGGTTTAAGTCTGAACTCTATAATTCTGCATTCAGTGCCTTTGTTGCCTTTAGCTCTGTTCCACGGTAGGAGTGTGATTGAGATCACTGCGCATTGCGTGTATTCAAACCCCTTTGTTGGTCTTGTGCTGTGTCCACAGTTGAAAAAGAGCTCTCTGTGCAATTCTGTTCCTGGTGGGCAGGAGCAGGCTTGTGTAACACTGTTGTAGATGTAGCCAGGGACTGAACTATTGTGACTACATCCATGCCATGTATGCACAGCGCTCTATCTGGATTCTGCATCTCTCTCCATGAACAAGTATTTTGCCTTCCTGCCTTACAGAAAGGGTATAGCTTCCCATTGTACTGCTGGACAGACACATACTGTCTTGCCAATTTGCAGAGCACCCAGAAGATGGCAGCTTCAGCAAAGCAGCTGCCGACGCAGCCAATGACTCAACAACTGCTGGTGCAGCTGCCTCAGCAGGCGCTGATGTTGTGTACTCTGACACCCTGCCAGCACCCCAAGCCAACCCCAAAGTGGTGTCTGTGGACCCCACTCAGGTCTGTGCTGTATCACTCCTGTGCTTTGATTTCACACATGTTGTGAAACCTGAAACAGCATAGTATGTATCATTTGCAGAGCAAAGCTAGAAGGCCGCCCTATGTTTGTCTTGAGCATGACTGTGACTGTGTCCTGAGAATTTTGTCCTGAGAAGTTTGCAGGCCTGTCCAGCCTTGACTTAGCAGCTACATCTGTCTGATTGCATCAGAGGCATGTATGCAAGCATATGTTGCGCACCTGCAGCATGCAGAAAGGTTCCATCACTGAACCCATGTGAGCTTGAAAACGCTGCTGTGGCAGCAGTGCATTGTGCAGACTGCTCTGTAAGTGTACTCAGTATTTCCACGTCACCTTGTTCACAACAGCTGACATGTGCTAATTGTCAGTGCTGCGTGTATGGCATGTTGAGCAGAAGGTTGTGCTGCATCAACCGTCACCAATGGGGAAGACAAGGGGGGGGGGTGAGGTTGAACCCCTGCAGAACCCCACAATTAGTGAACTGAATTTTGACTGTGAGCAAGATGCTGTGTGCACAGGCACGTGACGCGTCATCAGATGCCAATGGTGACAAAGCTGGGGAGGGGGGTTTACCCCACAAGCCCCTGGCGCCGATCAAAAGCAAGGCGTCAGGCAAGTGTAACACAGCTTGCTGTGCACCTCTGAATGTAATGCTGTCATTCTGTAAGCTGCTGCTTATGATGATCCAACAGAGCTTGCATGCCGTGAATGCCTGCCTGCATCACTTAGCCCTGCCAAGCCTGCATTCCTGTCATACCAGAGACATGTTGTACTATTCAGTTGAGGCCTTGCTGCAAACGACAGCATTTGACAGTTTTGCTATTAGTCATTGAGTTGCACAAGAAGTAAAATGGTCTCGGAGGCAGTGGTATTTCACCGGCACTGAAGCTCCCCCTAAGGCCTGAATGCTGTTTATGGTGCGAGCAAAACACTCTGACACTGTCATGCATGATGACTCGAGGCCACAAGTACTGGAATGTCCATATGTATTGACAAGGCTGAAACAATAAATTTGCTATACAACTGATTTTTGCCGTGTGAAAAACCATTTTGTCACCTTATGCAAAACTTTTTTTTTGACCTGGTGGCAAGATGATGCAGGCAGTGAGCCTGCACATGGTCTTGACTGCTTGGTGGAGCTTCTTGGCTTCGAAATCAGCCTCATCAAATCTGGTGGCGAGGGCGTCCACAGCGACCTCAATGTCTTTGGCCTAGACCTGCTGGCTGCCACCCTTACTGCTGGCAAATCAGCCTTTGCCCAGCATGACATGATGATGTCACTGATCCGGGAAGACCTATTCCAAGCAATCCTGCACTTGGCAAAGACATCGAACCTGGCATGTCTGTCCGGCGTGTGTCAGGTGGCGCTGCAGCTGTACGTGCACCTGGGCAAGCAGCTGCTGCTGCAGCTGGAGGCTTACCTGAACCTGGTGCTGCTGAGGGTGGCCGAGGGGAAGGGGCCGGGGGGGTCAGATCACCAGGAGGCCGCCCTTGAGGTGATGCTTCAGGTCACTCCCCCTGCTTCTTCTTCTGTCGCGTTCTTGCAGCAACCATCCTTCTTCCTCCTCACCAACGCTGTGTCTGTCTTTGCATCACTGCACATGACACGATGAGTTGTCAGCTTGTCTTCCTAGGAAGCCAGTGCGTCAGGGGGAGTGCTGACTTCTATCGTGCTTGTTTCTGTTTTTTTGCGGTTGATCATCAGAGCTTTGCAGTGTGTAGCGATCAGCACGATGGGGCAAAGCTCTGATGATCAATCGCAAAAAAAACAACAAGATGGACAAGAGACATAAGCATGACAGAACACCAGCTAATCCCTAATCGATTGAACACACTGGTTGACATGTGGCTTGAAAAGCTGATTTGTGATGTCAGCTTCACACAAATTGTGCTAACATACAACATGTCCTAACACAGCTCTTCTTTGGTTTTTGCAGGGCTTGCTCGACTTCTGCAGCCAGCCAGGCTTCATCAGAGACATCTACACCAATCTGGACTGCCGCATAGAGCGCAGCAACATGTTTGAGGCGGTGTGTGCGCTGCTGTCCAAGACAGCCTTCCCAGTCAACTGCCCCTTGGGAGCAGTGCATCTATTGTCCATGGAAGGGCTGTTCTCCATCCTGTCGGCTCTTGCCAAAGGGTGAGCACACTCCCTCAGCTAAAGTGCATAACACAAATCACTGAATGTACATGGAAAGGACGTCCTGATGCAACTTGTGCATCTGCTGTCTATGGAGGGGCTGTTTCCCATCTTGTCAGCTCTTGCTAAAGGGTGAGCACGCTCCCTCAGCTAATAACCCATCACTTACTGTTTGTGGGCAAGATGCACCGTGTGCACTGCTGTCCAATAGAAGGGCTGTTCTCCATCCTGTCAGCTTTTCCCAAAGGGTGAGCACACTCACTGCGCCACAGACCAGTCATTTATTGAACACAAAACAAAATAAAATGTCTGCAGTGTTCCAGATGGCATTTCTCTGTGAACACTACCATGCAAACAGTGCTCCTGTTGAAACCAACTCAGCCAAGGCACATTGAACAAACCCTTTACTGTTTTGCGCTGAGAACATGTTTTGTTGCAACCTGGCCAGAGTGCACGGCTGTCCAAGGCTGCCTTCCCAATGAGCAGTCATCTGGGAAGTGGTGCATCTGCTGTCCATGGAGGGGCTTTTGCTCGTACTGTTGGCTTTTGTGACCCCTGTGCCATGCAACAGAAGGGGAAAAAAAAAGCGGGGGTGGGGGGTGGG
>JAABUO010001628.1_pt1 | contig 28713 bp, 32 predicted proteins | sample 5559291 | NCBI WGS metagenome assembly JAABUO01 (sample SAMN10711878, study PRJNA513372) | rock metagenome | isolation source: Antarctica rocks | place: Antarctica: Victoria Land, Finger Mt sud | reverse complement strand
TAGTCATCTGCTTCATCTTTGGACACCTTCTTCTTCTTCTTCTTCTTCTTCTTCTTCTTCTTCGCCTTTGCCCTGTGCCTCATGCTTGAACACCCCTCTTCTGCCGTGCATGATCCGTCCCTTCAATTGGGGATCAACTGCTTTGTGGTCAGACACCCCTCCTCTTCTTCTTTGCTTGATCCTTGCCATCGTCTGGGACCGTTTGCTCACCTGATTTCTGCTGCAGGGAGTGGTGATGGCGGCTGTTAGGGTTTTCTACATGCGTGTCATGAGTGATGAAACCCTACGGCCCTTCTTCGAGGACATAGACCTGGCCCGGCTCAAGAACAAGCTGGTAGGTTTTTAAACCACTCCAAGCATTGCATGAGGGAGAGAGGGGCAGAGAGAGTTTCTTACCTTCTGGGGACAAACTGGAAATGTAACCAGCAGGAAATTCTGATCAGACTTTCAAAGGAGTCCGTTGGTTGGTCTAAGATTGGTCAGAGTATTTCCTGGAAACAGTATACCAACTGGGCTGGCAAAGTCCATTGGCACTGTCTGTCCTTTCCTGTGTGTCATCTGCCTCATGTGATGCAGACCTTCTCAGGGTCAAGGTCTAAGGGTACTATGCACTTTCCTAGCTACACTCTGTCTGTGTGTGTGAAGGTCTGTCAGGGATCAGATACTGGTGGCAGATGTCTGTCCTTGAGGGCGTGCAGCTGAGTGTGCGTCCATGTGCTCATAGACCTGATTGCTAGCTGTGTGCCGGTCTGTCTGTGTGATATGATGCATTTTGACTACTCTGCATTGCATATGTCACTTTTGGGTTATGCTCCTGCGGCGGTGTGCTACATCAGCTGTGTCTGTCTGTCTGTCTGTCTGTGTGTCTGTGTAGGGAAGCCTGTTCATGCATTGCAGGTGTCCTTTCTGGCATATGCTTTTGGAGGTGGTGTTGGACATCAGCTCAATTTTCAGCCAAAATACCAAGGCCGGGATTTAGCCTTCATGCACTCGCACATGGTGGAAAAAGGGCTCACCATGGACCATTTTGATGCAGTGCTGAGGCATTTCTGCCAAACCCTACGCCAGCTCAACATGCCCCAGGTAGGGTTCTGCTGCCTTGTGGTTTCATCAGCATCATAGTGACCACATGTGGCCCATGTGACTGGACAAAGCTTGACAGGCGTTCAGCATGTAAAATTGGGGTCAAACGTACCAAAATCAAGGCCTGGTATCTGCCAAGACCCTAGCCAAAAACCCTACCCTACAGTTCGAGCCCAAACCCTACAACATGTGTGGTTTTGATCGAACGTTGCAGCATCCAGGCTGCATGCATATCATTTGCAGCAGGCACAACTTTGCATGCTTGCAAAAAGATACTTCAACACCTCGCTGGATGCAATAGGGCTGCCCCAAGTCAGCCCTTGCCCTGGCTGAAGCTGCCTTTTGAACCCCTTGACGTGGCTCTGGTGTTGGTACTCTTGCATCAATCATCTGCAGTCACTCACCAGTCAGGTGTTAGTCGTGCATCAATCATCTGCTGTCACTGATCAGTCAGGTGTTGCTCTTGCAGTCTGCTATTGATGAAGCGAGCATCAATCTGAACAAGACGCGTGCGGCCTTTCAGCATGTCATAGAGAAAGCCAATGACCCGAAGAAGGACCCGTAAGTCCCATGCCTGCTTGTTCTTGATGCCATTCATTCATTCATGCATGCATTCATTCGTCCATCCATCCATCCATCCATTCATCCATCCATTCATCCATCCAACCAACATGTGTCTTCCCCTAGGGTCAGGTATGTATAGACCTGAGTAGCTCAATGCATTGCATGAGGTCCTGTATTGGCAATCAGCAAACCACAAGCAAGGTGTGTTGTTGTAGTCTGCATTGAGCTGAGCAAGTTCACACTCACATTAAACCTTGATGGCAGGCGTCAACATTCACAGTCTTGTCCTGGCTGCTGTCTGTGCAATAGTCAAAGGCTCACTGGAGTGTGAGCATGGACACGCCAGATGCACACATCAACAGCACATTTTCCCCCCTCTTTGTCTTAGCTGTGTTTTGGGCTAGGGTCTTGGCAAGTCCACGCTATTGCGTCTCTTGTGGCATCTTGATGATGCATGTAGTTTGTCAACGACACATCACTTCAGCCGCTCAGTTTGGAGGGCACCGACAAGATGCATATCCAGCTTGACTCATTTATTACTGAGGGACTGCAGGGTCAGCTTCCTTTCTGGATCTGACTATGACTCATTGACTGCAGGGCCAACTTCATTGCCTCAGACCTGATTGCAAACATGCAAGGAGACAAAGCCGCTTTGCTGGCAGAAGTGCAGGCGCGCATGGTAGCCAACCCTGAAATGGCCAAGGGAATTGGGCTTGACCCTATAGACCCTAACGATCCTGACCTAAATAGGCCAGTCGTGGCCTCTGGGGCCTGCCCATACTCCAGTGGGCAGGCTGAGACGCCAAAAGGCAGACAGGCTGCCAGTGGGCTGTGTCCCATGAGCTACTGAAGTTGGAGTCAGTCATTGGAGAGTGGAAATCTCCTCTAGGGTGTGGCTCCACACATGACTTCTTAGTCCTTGATGCGCAAAGTATGGTGGAGCGCAGCTGTGTTCAGAGCAGCCAGGTTGATGAGGGATGACATACACCCATTCATTGGGTCAGAGGGAGGGGGGAGGGTGGGTGGGGGTGGGGGGGCTGGTAATAGGGCAAATACTTGTCTTGATTGGGGTATACTATGTTAACTTGCAGGTCTGAGCAGCATACACAAAGCAGCAGCAGCAGTATTTTCCATGCAGCAGCACTGCGGAAACAGCTGCACAATTGTCTCCAACCAAGCTGTGCACTGGGTCTTGTCCCAGCTTGTTTCCTGGATATTTATAGTTGAGATGCAGATTTCAAGCTCAACAACTTGGGCCAAGTCTGAAATGCTAGCTTTTATGTATATTTTGTGATGTTTCTCTAGTTTTGCATTGTGTATGTGTCTGTGGGCTGAAATGCAGAGAACGCGAGTTTTGGAAGCATGTACATAAGCAAGGGCTAATTTTGCCAGATGGCAATCTTTCTGCTAGTTTTGCTGTCTTACAGAGTGCAGTGCCTTTAACACCATCTGCTCGGGGACTGAGAGTATGACTGACATCAATTAGCTTTAGATTAGACATCTGGTACCTCTACAGACTGTTCACAGTTGCCGTTTTTGGTATTGATGCTAGCTGTTGCTCCATCTGTCTTGATTTCCCTAAGCACAATGCAGGGGTTGAGAGTTCAGCTTGTATATTGCGTTTATTTATAGCTCGTTTGTGACCATTTCGATTCGGCATTTTGTAGTATGCCCGCAATCTGACACATATCAGCTCCGTTCTGGAGTCTAATCCCAGGCGAACCTGTTCATCACGTCTGTCATGCAAAGTCAGTGCAAACCATTTACTATATGTGATTCTGTTGTCTGCTATGCAGCATACAAGTCAGGTCCGTGTTTGTCAATTGTTGATGATCACTGCAAGGACTGCAAAGCAGATCTCTAGAGCTCTATTGGCTGTAAATTGTCACATTCATCAGAGGTCTGAGTCGTTCATAACATCGTTCATTCAATTTGCACATCACGACAAAACCACATACGCTTGCCACGGGAGCTATTGTACATGTACATCAAGCAACGCAACATCATTAATGCTAATGTTGCTCAAGACTGTCCATGCTTCTTCTCCACCTTGACTTGCAGAACCAAATGTGTCGTTTTCTGGAAGATGACATCCAGCTCAAGCCGTGCTAGCTTGCCTATCTGACCTATGACTGCCCCTTGCCTCCCCACAACCATGGCTTTCACCTGCAGCAGCAACTCAGCCAACATCTGGCCACACAATGTTTGCAGCAGGTTGACATAAATCAGCCCCAAGTTCAAGCTAAAGCACTCCTACAAGCACATACATGAATGCTTGCAGCAGATTAACTCATGTCAGCCCCAAATCTAAGCTGAGCCACTCATATAAGCACACATACATACATGAAAGGCAAGCTTTGTCCTGGTTACCCACGCTGTATGCCAAAAGCCACAATGTACTGCAGCATCAGAATACACGCCAAAGTGCATTACCCAGGCACATGTTTGGCATAGTAGCATGCATGCGTAGGACCCCATGCTGCCTCAGAAATGTGACAATGACTTGCATGGGGATGGCTTACATGGTTTGTGGGGACTACGATATTCTGTTCAAAGCGCCAGGATCCATCTGTCAATGTCTTGAATGACACCGGCATTACACGCGCGTTGTAAGGCACTTCTTGATGCAGGTTCCTGTACAGCTTCTCCCTCACAACCTGCATGACACATCAGCCTTGCAGACAAGCAAGTCACAACTCAGCCTCAACAGAAGACAGATGGTCAATCAGATTGCTGTACACGCTATTCCAATGTGACAGCAAAACTCACTGCCCTGGCAAACAAACCTGCTCTGCTGAAATCTGCTCTGCATATCAAGGATCCCAGTGTCAAATCTCATCAGTTATCAAACCCTAAAGATAAAGAATACAAAAGCTGCTAGAACCCTAGCCCCTACAATCAATCAAACAACCCAAACAAAACTGTATGTTTAAGACCTTTAGGGTTGCCAAAAACCCTAATAATCGATGAATTTTAACACTGGCCATCAAGGATACATGCTCAACAAAACAGCGCATGTCCATAAAAGGGCCTTGTGTGTGAGAGATTGCCCAAACCTGACATGCTGCGCAAGATAATGCCCAGATGGATCATGTTACAGACAAAATGCTTACACTGCTTTATTTGACATAAACAAAGGTTCAAATGTGAGGCCCACCTCTCTGACTATTTGCTCCGGCGGTCGGTCTGTCTTTTGGCCAGCATCCATCAGCCATTCTCCTGGTGTTGTTCTGCAGAATGCACCAATCCAGCTGAGATGACATTTCATGGACCACAGACCACAGACCACAGACCACAGACCGCAGACCGCAGACCACAGACCACAGACCACAGACCACAGACCACAGACCGCAGACCGCAGACCGCAGACCACAGACCACAGACCGCAGACCGCAGACCACAGACCACAGACCACAGACCACAGACACCTCTTGTGTTCAGCTCAAATACAGATGGAAAACAAGAAGACAAGTCTTTTGGCTGGCATCTTGCAAGCAATCTCAACAGTTGGTGTTTGAACAACACATCAAAACGACAATGATTAGTGAGACCAAATGTCACAGCTTCAGGGGAGCAGGAGGGGGACTTCCATTACCCTGGAGACATCCGTTTCTGTTTGCCCTTGAAACCACGCTGTGTCATTGGGGATGCAGAACGTATACAAGGGTGATGTATCCTCTCAGAGGTGATGTCATGCAGTGTGCTAATACGTGTGAAAGAATTCCTTTACCTATCTCTCAGAAAGTCCTTGAGCTTGGCCATGCCTTGATCTCGCAGGGCAGAGACCCAGAAAGTCTGCTCAAAGCTGTGAAGGCCGTTGAATTGCTCAGCCACTCGGACCATCTGCTGCTGCGCTGATGCACCTTCCTTTTTTACAAGATCAACCTGCATCCAAAGCCACGACTTTTTGCTGGTGCGTGGCTTGTAGAGGACAGCCATGCTGCTGTGCATCAGCCTGCTGCTGCAGACACTCTGTTGTCTGTACTATGTGCTATGTGTGTTTGTCTGTCTGTCAATGTGTGAATGTGTTGGTCTGCACAAGTGTATGTGTGTGCCTGTCATCAGTAGGCGTATCTGAATCATAGGTGTGTCTGTATGTGTCTGTCTGTATGTGTCTGTCTGTATGTGTCTGTGTCTGAGGCTGTCTGACCTACGGCCTCAGCTCCTGCCTGCTAATGCAGGCGGCTCCTGACAGGACTTATTGCGTGAGTCATGAGTCATGAGACTCCCACTAGGCATAGATCTGTCGTCTGGATGACAGCCATGCTGACAGCCAAAAGATGCCAGGGTGATGCACCTTATTGGACGTCGATACACTTTGATCACATGGCTACCAGTAGGAGTAGCACACAGCATGTACAGCCCATGTGAAGCACACAATTGCTGTATGGTGAGCGTCAACATAGCACATCATACAGGAAGCTACTCAGGGCAGTACCTACCTGATCCACGGAACAGACACATGTGTAAGCAATAAACAAGTTATTTAAAAGCACATGTGGCATGTCTATTTCTGTTACAGCAGCTCGGTATACTGCATTGTGATGGCAGCCTGGCATTTATGGGACAAGTGCATGGTGAATGCACAGGCAAGTGGTGGCTGTGCACACCTTGTTGAGGACCAGCAAGGCAGGCATGTTCTCGCCTGTGTCATCAGCTGCTGCTTGTATGCTCTGACTGAGGTCCTTCACTAGTTGCGTTACTCTGGGATCTTGTTGTACAGCCTGCAGAGCAACAACTGCTGCTACAGTGGGCTGTAAAGCAAGCGTCAAGTCATGGTCATTGGCAATGTCCATATCTAAGTTTTGACACAAAGCCAGCATCAAGTCACACACATTGATGACATCCACGTCTCAGCTCTGACAGAAAGCCAGCATCAAGACATGGTCGATGACGGCGTCCAAATATGGTCTTTGAAACAAAATAGCTGTGATTGTCACTGCTTGTATGCACCTTCCTGGCTGAAAGCACCCTCAGACCCAGCTGAGATCAAGCTAAGCTCAGCTGTTGAGCAACACACATGAGCACATTTTGACCATGTCTGACAAGAGCATGCAGCACTGTATGCATTGCATTGCCTTTCTACTCACCAAGGCAGTAGTTAGCAAAGTACCATTGAGACATGTTTGATTTTGTTGATGTACCTGTCTGTGGACGTCAACAATGAAGAGCAATATATCGCAGTCACTGGCAGTTCCCCACGCTGAGGAAACTCTGGTTGCTTGGGCTGCGTTTCTATACTGCCTGCAACCAAGGTCAAGCTACCTTGCAGCAGACTCATCTGCTGATACAGGACTTGCAGAAGAGATGCAAGGACAGTTCAGGATCACAGCCATGGATGTTGAGCAAGGCTTTGTGCACAAGCCCACTGTACCTCACAGGTACAATGCATGAGCCTCTTACGAAGCGCCAACACACAAGCACAGGTGGCAAAGCATGTGCATTAGCCGTTGAACGGCATGCTGCAGCAGCAGCAGCAGCAATAGAGCATACAGCGCTCACTTTGGGCTGACAACACCTGGAGTGTCAAAAAGCACAATCTGCTTGGCTCCCTCTGTCCATGCACCCAGCATAGGTACATTGGTTGTGTTTGTTTTGGGAGAAACTGCTGACACCTGGTGCGCAACAAGTCATGAAGTTTGAGTTGAGGCAGTTGTGACTGTAATTGATGCATAGCAAGACTTGCTAATGCGTGGACAACGTGATCATATGTCCAGTGTGAAGGGCGGTTTCACAAGATAGGGATGCGGCTACTCCCTCTTGGTGTGTTCAGTGGGCAGCAAATTCAAAGAAGCATGCACAATGTTGGCTTTGAGCTCACCTTTGTGCCAACTAAAGCGTTGGTTAGAGTAGATTTGCCAGCGTTAGGTGCTCCCACAACACCAACTTGCAACAGCTGCTGCTGTTCAGCTGGCACAGCTGGCGTGTCAGGGTTATACGGCTCTGGCACGTACTCTGTGACGTGCTCATCTTCGTCAACAGCGTCGTCCCATGCCGGAAAGCTGCTATACACCCGCTGCAAGAGCTGCTGCGGCGTGATCTGTCTGCAGCTGTGCGACAGACCGCGGCCGGCCCACGATACGTCAGCGCGATTGCTAGCAAAGTCTTTCAAGTTGGTCAGTGCACACACTCGAGGTCGGCTGCCTCCAACACCTGTGGCTAAAGCGGAGCACAGCGTAAAACCCATCTTCGCCAGCATGGAACGTGCAACTTTCAGGACATTCAGGACGCGTAGCGTTCACTGCCTTTTTGGACTACGGAAGCTCCAGTCAATGCACGTGTAAAGTCAGCTTCGACCGATTATTTCGGAGTGTTGGTGTCGGAACACAAGTCGATGCTGGCGTTATGACGGTCGGCTTGACCTATCTGAGTTTGCTTTGACCTACCTCTACCACTTGGCCCTGGCGCAAATTGCCTTGTTGGACATGGCAGGCAATTTGAGTGAGATTTGCCAATCAGCTCTTGCCATATTGCCACTGCATTCAAGATGCCTCAGGCTGATGGTATATCACTGGGCTGAAACAGGACTGCCTACTGATACAAGGTGTACTCTCCTACAGTCTGAGCTACAGCCAGCCAGCTGCAGTATTTATGGGGAAGATGCTAGCTCCTGGGTGCTGACAGCTTGAGGCTATGCTTTACAGAGCTAAGATTTATCAAGTTCGGTTTCAGGTTCATTTCAGTTGCACAGGCTTGTCACACAGGCTTGTCCGCCAGAACATGGGAACAACATCCCGGTCCTCAGGACATCACTGACTGTGCAAGAAGCCTGCTGCACACAAGCAATGTATAGAGCGCAAAATGATCTGGCAGGGTGCAAGACACTTATCACAGCTCAGAGCTGGAAGTCTGTCTGATTTTGACAAAAATCTGAAGGCACAGGAGTAAGCTTGATTGCGCACGCTTCTGTATGGCAACTTCAAGTTGCCACCAGAAAATGTGCTTTGTTGGGGTGAGGCTGTTTCGTGCTACATCCTCACAACATGCACAGCAAGTGCCGCAATGTGTGACTCAAGCAGCAAGTTGTCAATATCAATCATATGGTAGCTGCAGGTTGCTGTAGCAAGCACTACATGGCACGCCGGCGCCAGAGAAGCACACATCACCATGCCTACATTCATCTGTGCTCTGTTATTGAATGTCACTATGCATGCACGCAGCCAAGTTCAAGAGCGTGGTATATGGGTCTGAGTACAACTGTGACTGGCAGAACTGTATTTTCCCCAAAATGTTGTGTTGCCACCATACACTGGTCACAGTGTACATGTAACATGTTGCACTCTCTATGCACTGTCCTTGGCACAGATGCAGCACATTTGTAACATGTGCAGCTTGTTACCTATGATCATTGAACAGCATTGATGTAACAAGTGATACTTGCAAGCGATTGGCATCTTTCAATGCAGTTTCACAGCTCACTCATTGGCAGAGATACAAATGCTCCATGACAGGTGCAAGCTGCTCATCGAAGTTGCTTGCAATAAGATGCAGTGTTGTCCAAGTTTGTGGACGCTACAGGTCAGTGTACAAGGCGTGTGCCAAGCCAATGTTGGCTTAGCCCAAGAAATAAGCTGCATTCTCAACAGCCTCTTGTGCACGCTGATTGTTTGGAGCAGATCTGTCTCTGGAGGGGACAGTCATAGCTCAACAATGTATTACATCTAGGATGGGAAGCAAGGCCCAGATTGCAATGCATGTATCTAGTAGCAATGACCTGCCTTATAGGAAAGTTTGACACGTGTGCACGCAGTCAATCGACAAAAGTAGGTACGTGCAAACATGTTCAGCACAGTTTAGAAGCTGATGCGCACACACACCAGCGTCCATGCTTGCGTTCCAGCACATTGAGGACTGAAGACATAATAGTGAATCAAGTAATGCGACCAACTTGCAGTCATTTCCCTGCTCCAACAGATATACCGCAGACGCCGTTGATTGCATCAGACGGAAGCGGCAGCAGATATTTGCAAGGCGGAGATGCAATATTGTGTGTGACTGGATCATCCGCTGGGACACATGCACCCTTGGGTCCATCCGCATAGCAGTAGGTGTAGGATCCAGTGCTCTTTGGGCAGGCGGCAAAAGCTTGGCTGTTGATGGTGGCATTTATGTACATGCATTCTGCAATATCTGCATGGCAAGCAAAAACTGATGCAAACAAGCTGCAAGTTCTGCAGGTGCCAGCTGTGCGTCATTGTACAACTTCATAGATGGATAAGCAAGCATGCAGAAGTCATTGATTCAATGAATCTACACGCAAGTCCTGCAATATTTGGCATGCTGTGCGAGACAGAACAGCTGTGGCACTGGGCTTCACCAGACTGCACACTTCATGTGTAACACCTACTGATTCCTTACACGCATGCATGTGTGTCATTTGGAAGCAGGCAATTGCTTAGCAGGTTGCAACAATTGCGGTCGACATCCCTAGTTCCTGATGCTGTATGGCACAGAGCAGCAGCTCACCTTGTTTTTAAGCACGCTGGTGCTTGAGTATGTCTGTGCTCGACACCATGCTACCAACATCTGCACAGTATATTTCATCAGAGGAGCAGCATTCTCAAATCCTCACACACACAAGCGGTGGGGCTGTCAGCCCGCAGCCCGTCGTGTCATGCAACGGTTGCATGACACGACGTAGCGCAGGCTCACCTTGGCCGTGCAGCCCATGATAAGCGCTAGTCACACCAGCCACACAGAGAACGCTCGACGTGATGAGCAGGGGGACAAATGAAGAACGCCATACAGCCATGCCTGACGAGCTTATGCCTTGAAGCCTTCTGCGGGTGACCGAGACAACGGCTGCCGCTGGGCACGCAAATGAAGCAGTTTGGCTATTCAGGCAACACAGAAGCACTGCAGCGCTGCTAGCATCATCGTAACCGACGTCCGTGGTCAGAACTTGCTCCCACCACATGCGAAATCTTTTCTCGGCTTCCGGCGGCTGCTTGCAACTGTTGGACCGATCATTGGACTGTCCAACTGGTGAGTTATTTGCAATGCATCAAACATGCCTGCGTGGCCAACATGAACGGTCCAAGCTTGTGCATTTTTTCTGCTGATGGCCAAGCATGATTCAGGGTCACGCGCGCCATCACGACCCTACCTGCGGTCCTCTGATCGATTGTGACTGTAGCTATTCCGAAGAGTGCAACTGACATGTCAGATGTGGTCAGACTGTGTTGCAATAACAATTATTGCAAATTGGCAGAGCTGATTGCACACTGGTATCATGCATGATACATATGTCAAGTACCACGCGTATACGTATTACGTAATTACGCGATTTCATAATTAAAAGCAGAACATGTATAAATTGGCTTGTCTGGCATGCACGTCCTCACATGTGTACACCATCTTGTGAACATTATGAAAACAAGGTAGGCCTGAACAAAATCTGGTGCTGGTAGGTAGAACTACAGGTGCAGCAGAATGGACAGCTTGTGTAGTGCTCAAGTGCAGCCATCAGGATGCCACTCACAAAGACCAGGACCCCCCTTTTCAGAATGTGCTCTAGCAACCCAAGACAAGTTGCTCTTGCACTTGTGCAGAAGTGTCCAAACTGATTATGACAACCATTTCAATAGTGTGAGTAGCAGGCGGAGGAGGTACAAGGCAAGGTTGGCTCATGGAGAATTTGAAGCCAAGATTGTGAAGGTCCTCCTGAATGATGCCGTAATACTTATACAACACTTTGCCAAAGCTGTCTGCATCGGCTCCCGATATACAGTTTCCAATGTCTGTGTCTGATCTGCAATTGAGCTTTATTGGAGCTGTCCAACCTCTGATGCAAATGTCAGTGTCAAAAGCTGCTGGTGTCATTTTGACCATCCATGTCTTGTCTCCCCCGTAGTTGAACTTGTCAAAGATGCTTGCACATTTGCTGCAGTCCTTGTCAATTTGCCACTCAGAGATACTTGGTCTCAATGCTCGTGAATTGTAGCCACGTGTTCTCACATTTGCTGTCTCGTCAGGAGCTTCCAGCAGCAAACAGGCGAGTGCATCTTCCACCATCTCCAAAACCCCAAGTCCAACTTCTTGCCTGGCCATGCCTCTCAACACTGCATGACTCAGCGGCATACCAGTGGGCTCTGGCATTTCAGCAGGCAGAAGACCTTTCAGCGCATCCAATAGCCCGGTCAGCTGCATGGCCACCTAGCTTGTTGGCATGAGAAACAATTTCAGAGCGCACGATTGATGTGAGCAGGGGTGCTGCGCTTCAACTGCATATGCTTCAGCCAGCTGGCAATGACTGGTGGAGCAAGTGAGCAAAAAAGCTGGCCATGGCATGTTGGGGAACCCACCTGATAGTACTTTGCTTCTTGAAGAAGAGCAAGTCGCTGTGGGCTTGCTGAGTTCAAAATCAAGCATTCTCCTCTGAGATAAGCCAGGACTGTTGAAAAGTGTACCCCGCTCCTGTCAATGAAGTATCTCCCCATGCTGTCTTTGGTGGACGGCGTCATGTCTCCCGCGAACATCCGTGCGAGCATGCTGTCGGGCTCCTTGGACAGTGTAGACCTCGTAGTTGTGAAGTGTGTCCCCCCCACGTTCAGCTCGACGATCTCTTCCATATTTTATAGCAACCTACACGGCAGCAGAATCACATATACCTTTGCGAGGTGTCTCACGGCGCTGGGATCCCAGAGGTGCTATGCTCAGTTCAACCAACGTCAATCAACCAACGTTATAACGGATATACCTGCTGTCGGTACTGTATGACGTTATGCGCCTGAACATACACAGCAGCCGAGGTTTGAGCCAAACGTCGGCGTCAGCAGCAGCAGAGAACACGCTAAGTGCTCACGATGCCTGCATATCATGACACGTCATTTTTGGAGATAAGGACGGATGCTGCGGATCTACCCAGCATGGACGATGCTCTACCTTCCGGGCCCTCGGCACGTCTAGTCGGGCCGCGCGGCATAACAGACAGGGACTCCATAAAAAGCAAGGCCAACAGATGTCAGCAGGACGCCGAGCCTCAGTGGCTTGTGACCGCTCGAAAACAAGGTCTGCACAAGCGTTACAAGTGGTTTCAGAGCAATTCTGTGAATCTGATCTGTGGAAACGACATGTGATACACTCTGGAGCCGTGGTGTAGCGGTTATCACGTCTGCCTTGCACGCAGCAGGTCGCCAGTTCGATCCTGGCCGGCTTCACTCATACAAGAATGCTTTTGCCATTCAGCTTACAGGTTTTGAAGCCCTAATGCACCAGGGTTGCGCTACAAATGGGTAAAAGCGAAAAGCCTTGCTGCGGCGAAACAATTTTCAAGCACCACTGGTACAAGACAACACATACAGCAGTGTGACTGTCACACACACAACACATTGGGAAGCAGTAAGACAGCATTGCAATATGAATTTGTTCCAATCTTCGTGATGTCATACGCTTTTCATGTGTCAAGACCTAGTGTCTGTTTCATGCTCATCCTGCTCATCTTCCGACTCACTGCCTTCCAACTCCAGCTGGTGCTGCTGTTGCTGCTTGTTATGTTGCCGCTTTTCGTCCCAACCCAGCAACATGGTAGTGCTGCAAACCACAGCTGCACCCAAAAGCTCCCAAAGCCCTGGAACCTGCAGCAACAAACCCAAAATAGTTATGGCCACCTTTTTTTTTGGCGATATGTGATGCTACTGGGGCGGGTCCCGCTGCAATCTTTTGAGCTAAGTCGAAACAGAGCAGCAGTGGAAACTGAGGCGCAAACTGAGGCGGTATACAAAGACACATTTGTCAGGACTGTAAGCCTTGACCTAAGAGTCAGCAGCAGATGCTGTGTGTTTTCCAGCAGCTGTCACAATCAGCACTTCTGCTGTAATCTCAGAATTCAAGACTCAAAGCATTGCAAAGCACTTTAATGCATTGCGCAGCCCAACACAGCTTTGCTTGATTGCATATCAGACTCTCTGTGATCCAGGCCTTTTATCAGGCTCTGCAGACCAGTGCATCCTTGGAGAACGTGAATTTGATCCAAATCACCAAGCAAAGACACTTCATGAAGACTTGATCCTGAGTTGGTTTCAGAAACATGTCTCTATACTGATCTGGTAAAGACAATTAATCATCGAGGGTTGAAGCCAGACACTGCATGTGTACAGTAGACTAGACTGTTTGTGGTGAGGCTATTGCGCTGATCATCGGTAAACCAGGGTGACCATACCTCTGAGAAGAAGAAGTACCCCAGAATGAGCCCCCACACGACTGTCAAGTATGACATGGCTGTGGCGGGCGATGCCTCAACCAGCCGCAATGCTGCTGTCAACGTGACTTGCGCACCATATGCACATGATCCTGCAAAAGCAGGGGCACGACTATACTTAGGGTTCAGCTTTGTATATATAAATGAAATTATAAGCACGCAAAGCAGAAGCATGTGACATCAGTGTTTCATATGACATAGACGAGGCATGGAAGAAGGTTGATGTGCGGTGGCAATCAAGCAGGCCTGCCAACAAACAGCCTGTCTGACCCAGCTGCTGTCTGATGCTACCACCATCACCCAACAGCAAGGCAGATTTGCTGCTAACTGTACAGCTGACTGTACAGCTGATCACATGCAGCAAGCCAAACAGCCCTGTGCATCAGAAGAGATGCATCACAAGCTGTGACTGCAGTGTACCCTGAGGGGCATATGTAGATGGCTGACAGATATGTGATGCAAAGACTGACAGACAGACAAGCAGACAGGCAACAAACCAGGCATATAGCCTGCAGGCCAGAGAGATGAACACACGCACGTACAGAGACAGACATCGCTACAAAGCCAAGTTGAGTTGTGACCTGTCACCTGTGAGTAATAAAGTCACCACCTGCCAGGTGTGCTGTAGGATGACTACGCTCCTAGGCACTGTTATACACGCCACAACGGCACAGATGCAATGCATGGTGCCGCTGTACACCATGATGATGTCTGTTGTCTCTGTTCTGCGCAGGTCTCTCACCACAATCCTGGCACATGCACCAAACGCTGCCTGCAAGCACAGGGACAAGCATGTGGTGTCAGAGGCATCAGGTAGAAATAAAAAGAGTGTGAAAAACAAAATTGTTTGAGACATGTTGATCTCGTCTAGGCGCGTTTAGGCAGGCATTGCAGCCCAAGCTGGCATGTGTAAAATGATGATGACGATGAGGACGATGATGTGATTATCAGATGCATGACTGCATGCAAAGCAACTAATACATGAATGCCTGCAGGTCTATGTGCTATCACATGGGTGTACACCTACATGCCTCTGCACTTTGAGAGTGTAAGTTCCGGACACAAGCTGGCTTTGTGTGTGTCTTTGCATGTAGCGAACAGTGCCACTCAATGAATGCATTTGGTGGACACTGCCCACAATGAATGCATTTGGTAGACAGCTGTGAGACAATGCTTGCAACAAGCGCCTTTGATAGACAATGCCCCCAATAACTGCATGTGGTGGTCAATGCCCGCGACACATGCATTTGGTGAACAATGCCCTTAATGAATGCACTTAATGCATGCGCTTAATGAATGCACGTAATGGACAATGGCCTCAGTGAAAGCAAAAGATTTGAGGGTGACCTGCATGAGGGCCAGCACAAGGCCCAACTTGTTGATCCCCTTGCCGCCAAACAAGAATGATGGCTTTGCAATCATGACCACGCCTCCCAGTGAGATCACCATGGCCACAACAACAATCCTGCATCAGAGGCAGGCTCACAGGGTGCAACAATAGCACAGATGAGAAGAATGGGCCAGTTTACCATTCATTAAGATTGCACATTAGACCTTGTTGGCATGACTGCATGCAGAGGGTAACAGACAACACTGATATGTTCAGCAGCAGAAACAATGGTAGACAGTCTTGGATGAAGCTGGATAGTCTGAGCACTCAGTGGCTAGCTCAGACTGGCATATCACAAGTAGCGCAAGCAAGTGTGCTTCATTTGGTCTGCAGCATTAGCGTCAGTGTAAGTGGTCAAAATGCTAAGGACAAGCCTTTCTGGAGAAGCAAGATTGGCCTTGCATCTACCCAACTTGCACTGGCAAACGTTTCAGTGAGTTTGTAGTATCATTGGCTTCAGGACACAAAGAACTTACTCACAGTGACGGCAGCTCCTTGTTGAAAACAGGTGCAAGCGCAGCCACCAGCAGGGGAGATAAGAAGGTGAGGACAAGGGCATCTGACAGGGGCAGGTACTGCAGGGACCAGTAAAGGCTGGAAACTGCCCCAAATCCCAAACACCCCCTCAGCACCAGCAGCCATTTCCTACGCACAGATGCTCAGATTGTAGCTGCCGCAGCAGAAGCTGCTGATATAGCTGTTGCCAAACACGTCACGGCTGAAGGCCGGAGTCAGCATAAACATCAACAAGGTGCCTGACGACCGTAAAGTCACAATTACAGGTGTAACTCAGTGGGTACAAGACTGACCTCTTGCCTAAGGCGTAGGGAAAGGTGTGCTGGGTGGCTGTGACAGCCTTCATGTAGCTGATACTCAGCACCATAATGCCTCTCACTAGTAAAATCTCAAAGACAGGAACCCCTGATTGACCTGCAATTCAGAACATAGCATGAGTGCTGCACATATGTAGCAGAACAGAGGAGAAAAGCAGAAGCATCAATATTGCTGTATCAACGACTGTTGTGGGATGGTTGGACCATGAACTGCCACACTGGTGGGCCCAATGAGACATGTGATTGTGGAAGCATACAGGAACCTGTTGCGCGCCATTTGCATTGCTGGCTTTGGCAGAGAAGGGCATGCGGCCAACAAGCGCAGGAATGATGTGTCTGCTCCTACCTAAGATCTTGGCACACACACTCATGATTGCCTGAAAGACGGTGGCAATGCCAGCAAGACCCAGCCCTTTGAGTCTCTTCCCCTGATCTGGGCCTTGCTGACTAGAGGGTGGGGTGTCATGGGCCACTTGCAGAGAAGCTTTAGGTTTGCTTGGCGGACTTCTGCTGTGTGCACGAGAGATGCTGATGGTAGCCTCTTCATCGAGGCTGCTTGTATGTCTGTCAGCTAAAAGGAAGGAATTCTCTGACTGCTGGGCTTCCCCAACTTCGAGGTCCTGGAGCAATGTCTAAGATCAGGGAGCTTTTGCCCGTGTGCTCATCTTAATGAATGCATAGACGTTGGTATGCCGCAGATGGTGAGACTACCGGCGAGCGAAAGCAAGTAGCTTCCCGTGCAAGTGCAGGTAGCTTACCTGGGCCGCTCCTCGAGAGGGCGAGCGACTAGTAGAGTCGGTCATGCTCGCCAGCTCAGGGCACCCCCAGTGCTTGTGTCTGATTGCTATCTGAGCATGCGCGAACCCTTCAGCTGTTTCACGGCGTGCCCTTCGTGTCTAGTGTCAAAAGCATCGTGACATTCAGTGATATTGTGAGGTGCTACAACGAACCCCACCAGTCTGTGACACACTCTGCGGAAGCATGCAGCATGCTCACCCTTTTGATATATTCTAGTTGCGCAAGTCAAAGTGCATGCATATTATGTCGTTATCCTTCGCCCAAGTGCTGACTAATTATAAGTTACGGTACTTGTTAGCCGTAACGCTCACCAACAAGCCACGACATGAAGTGCAATAAGTGAAGCCCATACACAACTGGCGACTGGCCCTAAAGCACCCAATTCACGTTGCAGAGTCTTCGCTGTGTTTGCAATCAACAACTTGTCGTTACAAAGCAGTTATGGACCCAAAGTCACTGGCCAGCGAGATCACACGTGCTGGAGCAGCCAAGGTACTCGAGAAGAACCCCATAAGGATTGATGACGCTGTCGTCAACACCGTAATAAGGCAAGGAGCGAATGCCCTGGCAAGCGGAGCTTCAAAGGGCACTGTAGATCCCGCTGTTGGAGCTGCTGCAGAGGTACGCAGCCGAGCAGGTCAAACTGCAGACCCATGTTCGCAATGGCCATTTCGACATTATTGAGAATGCCCATTGATTATACGCACGCAAAATTTCGTCTGTAGTTTGCTATGTTGCGAGTCGTGACTTGTGCACATATGCATTTCCGGTACGCTCGTGCACACTTTTGACACGGCATGCCTGCTTGAGCTTCCTGTCGCGCGTCTGTTTGATAGTCGGCGAACTCTGATATGCTGTAATATGCAGGGCGTCAGACACAGCAAGCCAGATGAGGTGACCAAAGAGATCAAATCACAGCTCAAAGAGCAGGTCCAGCCATCAGACAGCTCCCTAGCAGAAACCATTGTTGCAGCCGGACAGCAGAAGCTGGCAAAGAAGCCAGAGGACAAGCAAAGCGCTCTAACTGGTATTTCCATGTTGTTGCACAGTTTTAGCTGGTTGTGTGCAAGGTTGATTACATGATTCTGCTGCTGTTCTCAGGTTAAAGGTGTGTACAGTTTGGAAGTGCGTTGCAGAGGCCTGTTTGATGTCTCATACATATTGCAGAGTCTTTGTTGCGTAGGGCAGGCATGGCAGATGCAAGTTGTCCATTGCACCAGCTGTTGTAAGGCCTTGCAAGTTGAGCCCTAGTTGGCTATGCCTTTACAGCTTTGCAGCTCTCTCAATTGGCAGTAACATACAGACTTGACAACCTGCACAGGGTGCTGGTCAATAGTCAGCAAGCTATTACTGTGCTTGCACACAGTTCAATGTGTCCTGCAGGCGGCAGTGATGATCAGACAGCAAAGGAGATCATCTTTGAGGCTCAGAGTCAATTGGACAAGCAGCAGAAAGAAGAGCATGGTGGTGTAGTCAGAGGCAGTGATGCTGCCAAAGTACAGGTAATCTCCAACCCCACCCTGCCACTCCCCCTCCCCCCCTCCCCTCCCTGGCCCAAAACTGTGCTACTGTTGATGTAGAGCTGTTATATAATTATGGCCCTGGTCAGCAAACTGGCAACTTGCATGGTATGGCACTCATGCTTGTGTTGACTGGTGGATGTTGAGTGCATGTCACTTGTTTTCCTAGCAAGCAGAAGCTCTCTGCAGCAGTAGCGAAGCAGTTTCAGCATCAGCAGCAACGACAAGACAGGTGATTTAGGTCACAGGCAGCACACTGGCTCAAGTCCTATGTCAAATTTCCCATGTTGCCCTTCACATAGTTCAAACCCTTGGTCCGTTATTGTTGACATGTTGCTGCGTGCAGTCAATTGCCAGCAAGCTCAGAGAGCCTGGGCATGCAACTCCACCCATCGTGCAAGAAGTGAAAGACCAGATCAAGGGTCAAGAAACTCTAGACAGCACAGCAGGGGAGAAGAAGAGCTCAAGTGGGCCAAATGAGCAGCAGGAACGCTTGACTGATAAGATCCTGAGTGAGGGTTTGGAGAAGGTTAACAGGAGACCCTTGGACAAACAAGCAGAGATCACATCCGGCACGCCTACTGAGGTATGACGCAGTAGCAATAAAGTACATCAGTAATGCAAAAATGCAAGCGATTTCAGTATTGCTAGCAGGGCAAATAGTGCCAGAGTGTTTCGCATTGGCTGCAAGGTCAACACGACTTATGAACCAACCCTGCAGGCCTTGTACAAATCAACTGGAGCGGTTTTGTAGCCCACACTTGCAACATGCATTTTGCAATAGTTGTGCATTGTGCTGATGGCAATGTGAACCATTTGATGAGGTCATGCCTGGCGTTGCCTGACATGCAGATGTTACCTGATGTTGAGCTCTTGCCACAACAACACCAACATTTCTGACCTCAAGACGAGCTGACTTTGTATGATTCATGATGCTGCATGCCAAGTTTTGTACAGCGGCACAAAGCACTACATTGCGATGTCCCCTTTCTAGAAATCCGCTTCATGTCTGTTGTATATGGTCTGGTTTGTTTCCAGGTGGCAAAAAAGCTAGTCAAGGAGGCAGAAAGCAACATCGGCAAAAAGGAGTATGATGCCAATGACGGTCTTGTCAGACACAGTGATGCCACCAAGATACAGGCGAGGCTTTGCACACCCAAACCCTCCACACTCACTTACTGACACACTCACAGACTCACACACTCGCAGACTCGCACCCTCCATACTTACACACTTGCACACTCACACTTTCAGCACGTCGCACATGTCCTGCTGCCATACGTTGGATGCTTTCTTATGCATTTGACAACATAGTAGCTGCACTAGCAGCTCGTCAGCACATATCAGCAGCACATGTTAGTTCATAGGAAAACAACGATCTCTCAGTGTTTATGCCTGCTGTGCTGCCTGAGCAATTATGGCTTGTGGCATTGTTGTTGCATTTCACATTCACCAAGCTGAGTATGCGCTGACAGCATAGTCAGCTTAAGCCTTTGATCCCAATTGCTGCAGCTGGAGCACCAGGTTGCAGCAGAGCAGTGATTTGCCTGCACGTATACAACTTCTGCGCAAGTTCTGACATGGCTTTCTTGTGTGTACAGTCAATAGCGGATAGGGTGAAGCTGCATGGGGATAGAGACACACCCCCAGAAGCAGTCAAGCATGTGGCAGATGCTGTCAGGCAGCTGGGCTTATCAGACAAGCCAGAAGAGTAGATGCTGTCATGAGTCTGAGAAGTAGTCACTATCATGCTATCATGCTGTGGAGCAACATCAGATCATGAGTATCATTCACACGGGGGACTCCACTTGGCTGCACATTTGAGCTAAGTGCCTGAGCATGAGCAAGCACTGATGCTGCCTGATCACAGCATTTACTGGCATGGGGATGTTTTGTTGTCAGCTTTAAGCTAGTAGTTGTCAAGGCAGGATAGCTATAAAAGTGTAATTACTGCAGCATGAGCAGTACAACAGAAGTCTGCTGTTATTTTGCTGCCGTAGTTTGACAGACACTGGACTTCCTTTGCTGCTTCTGTTGTGTATGCTGACAGGCGCCTCAGCTGCTATTTTCACAGATGCACTGAAGTGTAGTCAAGGAGACTGCATGCTTGTGTTAATCAAAGCAGATTTCATTGGCCGAGCCAGTACGCCACACGTTCCAACTTGACAGTACGTTCCCACGAGATGCTCAGTAGCCATGTGTGGGGTGATTGAAAAGGTCATCACACAATTTGAATGGTAATCATTGTGGACACCCGTGGCAAAAAGTATACTATGTGATGCACGCACTGGTGAGTCAAACACGATGCAAGGTTGGCAGATGTTGGATCAACAGACAGGCTAGACGCAATGTCCAGCGCATGAACAATTGGTGCTAGCTCTGACCAAAGTTTGCATGATGTACAATCACACAACATTTACTATCAGAGTCAAAGGCTCTGGTTTGCCTTGTATTCTATTCACGCCGTGTAGCATGGCCACATAGCAGCAGAACATGTCAAGTGCATCTCTGTTGCGCCAGGTGGTGAGCTCACTACAAAGCAATCAGCACAGTCAGCAGTTGCATGCGTGCATCACATGCATAGGACTGGCTGGCAGAAGGCTTCGTCGACCATCAGGCACGCTTCGCTTGGCTTCGTATTCAAAGGTCTTATCTTCCCAAAGGCTGCTTGCATTGACAGCGAGTGCTCGTGAGCCACCACAGGTGAATTGCTGCTCAAAGCGTAATGGTGCGTCACAGTCACAACCAAAAGCACAACCTCAAGCACAAGTTCGTGTGCAGGCAACGCACTCAGCCTCTCCTGGTAAAGATGCGCAGATTGACCAGTTCCTGCCAGCGATTGTGCTGGCATTTTTTGCCAGTCAGAACAGATCGCTGCTGGCTGCTGATTGCCTGATAGAGACTGTGGTGGAGATGTATCGGCGTGGCATGCAACTTGACAGCTTGCAATTTGCACTTTCAATGGCTACCCTGCAAAGTGGATCCACATTGCTATCAGAGCAGGAACTAGACATCCTGACAGCGCGATGTGGAATTATCATGCTGACCTTGCATGAGGTTGGATGTGCAGTGTATCCAAAGGTAATCAAGCTTTGCAGGCTGCTTGCTTTGAAGTGACAAGTGGTGCAGCCTCCCACATACATGCATGGACAATGTTGTAACATTGACTGGCCGTACAACCAGCGCCTTCTTATTAAAGTTGTCTACAGGCACAAGGGGATTCTGAGCCTGTCCAAAATCAGCAGCAAGAAGAGCCCCTGAACGAGCAAAGCAAGAGACTGACGAGAGGGCTGGGCAGATTCGTGAAACAGATTGTGAACATGTACAAATCTGGATTTGACTCTAGGAGAATGTTGCTTCAGCAGTCCCTGGCGGGGGTCCAGGGGGGTGAACCCGGGGACCAAGGGGGGGAGTCACCATCTGTTGTAACCATGCAGCAGAACACACGCCTTGTTGTGCTTACCTTAGAGGTCAGTGAGCCACCAAATCTTTGCACAGTCAAAATGACATATTTTGTATCTTGTTTTGACTGTTAGCAGCCAAGGTGCATCACAACTCTGCCCACACGCCCGCAAGCATGCTCAAGCTTCATTTGTTTGACCAGCACAAGGTTATATCCAAACCTGTTCGTCCATTCATGTTTTTGCTCATTGCTTTGTTCGTTCCTGCTGTTGCTTCAGCCACTGCTTTGTTGCTTCTTGCTGCTACTTCAGCCATTGCTCATTCACACGATTCATGGCAATATCCTGTGCAGTTTGTGAGGCAGAGACTGCTTGCAAAGTTGCCGTGCGTGATCTACTGACAGTCTTTGCAATCCATACAAGTACAGGCCGATGTCAATATTTGTATACTGATTGCAGATGATACAGCATAGCAGCATACCAATCACTTCTCCGCTGCAATCCACATCTCCACAAGAGAACTACTCCAGCTCTGATTCTGATGTTCAATCGCGTCAAGACCCAGACATGCATCCTTCTACTTCTTCAACATCAGCTTCTTCTTCTTCTTCTTCGCACAGACCGCCAACAGCTGGTGCAGGCAGAAGCCAAGGCAGCAAACCCTTTGAGCAGGAGCTAAATAGCTTAGGGTCTAAAACAAAATTCGACCAGCAATAAAAGGGCAAAACTGGATCAGGTTGACCGGGATGAAGAAGAAGATGACAGCCAGGATCAATCAGCATTGTCCATTGGTGAAGAAGATGCAAGCAGGGTATTCAGAGAGGACGAAGATGAGGCTGGACAGATCCCAGATGCCTCAGCGCCCCCTGGACAAGCAGAACCTAGTAACCCTAGCACACTCCCTCCTAAATCAGCTAAACCCTTGCAAAACCCCGGCAGAATTCATAGTGAGCCAGGCCAAATCCTTTCGCCCACAGGGTACATTCTGGGGTTCCTCCCAAATTCTAGGAGGAGTGCTGCTGAAACGCCTGCCAACTCTTCTTCAGCCTCAGCTCTGCAGGCACAGACTCAGCTCTCACCAATAGCAGACTCAGGTGGTGAGCACAGACTCATGCCTCCAGACTCCCCAGAGTCAAGCTCAGACTCTACTAGGAGGCCAGAAGAAGAGGAAGAGGGTGATAAAACCATAGCAGAGGGCAATGAAGACCAAGAAGAGCAGGGTTCCAGTGCGGCTCATACCAGGTCAGCGGCGGTGCGGCTTCTGCTTGGCTTCATGGGAGCGCTGCAAGCGTCACAGTATGCCGTTGACAGCTTCGTCAGCAATGTTGTGCAGTATTATAGGTACATTTCACAAACTGCCAGAATCTAGGAAAGCCTGCTGCCAGGACCCCAGCCTTGCTGAATGTAGAGGTCCCTGACAAAACAGACTCTGATGAGAGTAGTGATGTTTCTACATCACCAGCAGCTAAAAGCTCTTGTCAAGCATGTCAAGCATCTCAGGAACTGCAGCTGCCCATCCAGGCATGCATCAAGTCAAATCCAGGCCTAGATATTTGTAGGCAAACTGTTGTGAAAATTGTATTGCTGAGCAGCATATTTCCTGCCTGTCATATAATGTGTACTGCTGAGCAGCATGCTTCCTGCCTGTCATATAATGTGTACTGCTGAGCAGCATGTTTTCTGCCTGTCATGTCGCCAAGCTTGCCACGCACAGAAGCATGCTCTCTGAATGTCACTCTTGATTGCCAGTTTGCAACTATTGCCTTGCTTGAGCTGTGCACACTGCTGTTGTATGCTGCCTTAATTTGTACGGACCTGTATGTGTCGGTGTTGTTTGTTGCCTTGGATTGATTTTATAGACTTCACATGTCGACAGTTCTAAACATGTGGAGGGTTTTGGCAACAGGGAAGGTTGGACAGCTCAGCAGCTGTTTGATCAGCTGATCCAGGATGAGTTCGCTCAGACTGGGGGGCTGCTGCCCCTGAACCCGAGGATCAGGGGGGGACGCAACACACCCCCCCATCTTACTGCAGAGCTCTTTGCCAGGTCTGTCCTCTTCTCCTTTTTCTTCTTCCAACTCGCAGCTCAGCGTGCTTGTACGCACTTGTACCCTTGCATGTACAATACTGGCTTTATTGGTGTATAGGGGGTTCCCCACATTGCAATGTGTTTGCACAGCTGTCTGAAACCTTCAGCACATCACAACAGCTGTTGTGTGAATGTACAGGTGGTTGAGCACTTCATACATGACCCTGGCTGTCATGGGGGTCCCCCACCCCCACGCATCCCAGCAGCTGGGCTGGGCCTGGGTCACCCTTCCTCTTCCTGCTGACGCCTCTTCCCTCTTGTCACCCAGTCAAAACTCCTTGCAGGCTCACAGGTGACTCCTCACCATTGTTCTTCTTCTCACCCAAGTTGCGGTGTCTGCTGGCTGTATTTCTTCTTCTGCTTTCTGCCTCCCTACAGGGCTGAATTCTGCTGAATTTGTGGGAAATCATTTGTGAAATAGCATTTCAAGTGGCACGTTCTGCTTGTTCTAATTTGAAACCTCCAGTCACATATTACTTGGATGCATCCATAGCGCATTTGCTTTGCAATGGCCATACAATCATTTGAATCTACATGAAACAGCACATGAACACCCCAGAAACGCGCTGCATGCTAGCTGCAACAGTTGCTGACATGCTCAACAGCCAAGGAAAAGAGCATTCCTCAGCTCGTCAGACACAACTGGTTTGCACAAAGACATTATTTTACAATAGAATTATATTATATTGTTTGTAAACGGTGTTGCAGACTTGCTGAAATCGTCGCCAACAAGTTGCGCCTTGAGGAAGAAGAGGTCTACAGACGGCAAGGCCAGCAGCTAGAAGAAGAAGTATCGGAGTCAGCAAGGGCCATGCGAGACATCTCAGCGTTTCAGTTGATGACTCAAACAGATAGTGACCAAGCACAGGTATAACCCATGTGATCCGAAAACAAAAACCTTTCACACTATAGCATGTCAAGCAAGCTGCATGACTGAATCAAAGCTGTCCATGTAGTATCCCTTCCTTTTCATGAAACAAAAGATAGTAAGTATTCAAACAAATGCCATTTGCAACTTAAACAACACCTCAGTTTTCGCCTACAAACCCAAATCAATCAAGTGCAAAGCCGAAACCAATCTAGCAAATGTGCTGTCACCTGTTTTGTCCCTGACTAGATCACTCCTTGACCCTAGCTGCAACTTTGTTATTTCAGCATGCATCTCGGCAGACTATGTGTACTCTGTCGTGGTGTCATCTATCTCCTTTGCCTGCATGACTCCTCTAACCTGAGTGCATGCTTGCTTGATTAAGCTTTTGGACCAAGCCTTGCCAGAAGACGCAACTGCTTGTCTGCCTCCCTCCGCTCTTCATGGTTACGCACAATGATGGGACAGAGCTGTTGGGTGTCCTAACCAGCACAATGTCGGCAACGCTGTGCCACTTAGCATATGCATATCCACAGCATCTACAGAGTCTAGACTGACCTGCTCTTTTCAATCCCGAAACGTGTATTTTAGTTCAGAAACGTCATCCCAACACTGGAAATCTAAACTCAGAAACGTCTGGGGACAGCAAAAACGCGTTGTACATTGTGGAGATGTTTTACTTCACACTATATTCAGAGCAGCGGTCTCACCAGGTGTTTGTTTGCATGCAGGAGCAGTATGTTGTCCTGGAAGACCCTGCCTTGCAGCACACCTCTACCGGCTACAATGTAGTTGTGCAACAGCTTGAGCTCGTGTCGCTGACTCAGGCTGCAGTCGTGCAGAATCAGAAGGCTAGTAGTAATTTCTGAATGCTGAATTTTTTACTCATCACAATGACTGTTGATATTGTACAGAACTGGAAACACTGTGTGACTTGCATTGCATACTCTGGCCAGTGTGGCTCTCAGCATTGGCCAGGGTCACCTTTGGGGAGGCATTTTGCAGATAATCTGACACCCATCTTTAACACTAGTTTGTCTGGTTGTCATTGCGCTTGTAGTCATGCCAAGAGCAATCTGTTTTGGCTACTGTGTGAACTCAAGTTGATGAATGTTGTACAGTGTACACACCTGGTCTGAGCTTGTGGTGCCATCTATGCATTCTACATCACAGATGACAGTGTTTTCCGCTTCCATCGGTATGCTGTAATCAGAAACTCAAGATACCACACGCAGGGTGAAGGTTCATGGAGTCGAGGGTGCGCAGAGGGTATCCAGCCACTCACAATGCATAATTGATTGCCCAACTATTACAAGAGCAGCATGAGCTTTATTGTCATAGAACATTGCTGTGTGTCATATCATAAGCCGCATACACAAACAGAAAATGGATAAATTAAAAGTGCACATGGCCAAGTCTATGACAGGTATGCATGCGAGTGACAATGCCCAGCAAAGCAAACCAACAAACAAGAAGAGATCAGCAACCACGACCACAAGATGATTGCCACAATAAAAACGAATAGTACATGTCAGAACAGAAGAACCAGCAACATAGTAAACAGATTCTGAAGCTGTATAAAGACTCGAAGTATTTTAGCCTGAAAAGGTGCTGCTTGTTCTGAATGCATTTCTTCAGTACCAGCTCCTGAGACACAACTGAATGAGACTTGCCTATCCTCCTTGCTCACCGCCATGCTCCCGCATGACTCAAAGTGATCATGACTAAACATCACTGTTCCCAAACTTCAGAACTTTCAGACAGCGAAGGCTCTTGGTCTTGCAGCAAATTGAGTGCCAGCACTTTCACGGTGCCAGTGGACATTGCCGCAGCAAGCAATGGACCTCCCTGAAACTCCTGTTGAGCTTGACAAGAAGCAGGCATGAAATCAACAGCACTGACAAACTGTTTCTGGCAGTTGAAACCCACAAGTGGGCTGTGCACTTCATTTTCCTCCGGCAAGCATTGCATCCAACTTTGGCTAGCATTTGCTGCTAGGTCACGCTTGGCTATGGGTGATGCCCAGTGGGTGTTGTAAGCATACACCGTACTGGTTTCGGAGCCGGACGCCATGAGACCATCCTCTGGTCTCACAGTCAACCCCACAAAGTTCTTTGCATTCTTGTGGCCGACAAACCTCCTCCAAGCTTTGACACCTTCCTTGTCGCTACGTAAGTGCGCGTTACCAGAAAAGTTGCCGTCCCAATCTGGGACGACCTGGTCCCCAGCGCTTTCTGACCGATACGGCAGATCCCAGCATGCCAGGCTTCCATCCACAGAAGCAGTCACAAGCCGTTGACTGCTCAGGAATCTGACATAGCTGACTGCCCGTGAGTGTCCAGTCAGCGTGTGCAGCGGCTCATCCAATCTCCTCAAGTCATATACATAGGCACTGTGATTAGCTGATGCCAGTGCCAGCAGATTTTTGTCATAGTTGCAGAAGCTGCCATCACATACTGAGATGCCAGCCTGTGGTTGTATGGTGGCCACCGCTTGGTAGGGAGCAGAGCCTGTCCAGATTCGCGCTGTACCATCATCTGAGGTGGACATGCTGAGTCCTGGCTCGGCTACTGAGTGAGCAACGCTCCAGACCCTGTCAGCAACATCGCACGGACTCAGATACAGGCGAGTAAGCACCACTGCAAGCTCTGGCAGCAAGATCTGCTCATGTGGCATGCCACAATGCTGCAGTCTGTGTCACATGTTCATTCAATGAGTGCATGCAGTGCATACTCGTGCATATACAGACATGCAGCAGCAGCAAGAAATATCAATGCCATCATGCACACACATATACATGCCAGACAGCAGGTGTGCAGAGCCAATGTGAAAAAACAAAGAAAGCCAGTCTCCTGTTGTGTTGTAAAGGGAGAGTAGATATGGCAATTCACAAGATCATGGCTTGATGCTGCAAGCACCAAATCAGAGCACAATGTAAGAGTGTTGCTTGTTCAGCACACTATATGCATTTCAGCAAGGGGCACAATGCACCATCTTGCTCAACCCATCCACAAACACCAATACAGCCAGCCTCAGTTGCAGCAGTCTGTTCATTGGGACACTTGCTGCCGATGTGCCCCAACAAACAGTTGACCGATACCTAGGCTAGCCATACGCCTAATGTAGTGTATGTGTGGACAGGCAAAGTGAGATGTTGCATTTTGTTCCTTGCTGAAATGACTAGCATGTTCAAGGAGAAATACTCTAGCATTGTGCTGTACTTCACTGCATTGCAACATCAAGCCAATCTGTAACTTGCACAGGCTGTAACTTGCATAATACTCTCTCCCTGCAGCATCTCCACATTATGCTGGGCTACACTGTGTGTTGGATGCAGCTTGACGACATGCAGCTTGACGACATGCAGCTTGACGACATGCAGCTTGACTCAGCAGCTTGTTGTTTTACATAGCTACATCTTGTCAAGCTGCATCCAAAAAAAGCATGACACAATACTTGGCACCATCAACGCCACATGGGACAGGTGAAGATGCTCCAGAAGCTATGATGAAGAAGAGCATGACTAAACTCCTTGCTTGGGGTTAAGACGCACTCTTCTCCACCTGAGCTTTTGAACCATCTTCACCTGTCCCAAGTGGTGTTGAAAGTGCAAAGGAAAAAATACTATTGTAAACAGATAATGCAGTTTGCAGGGAACTTCGTGGGATGTTCACCTTTGCCCGTTGTGGTCATCTAAATCAGCAATGAAATGCCCAGACTCCAGATGAATTTGGGATACCACGCCATCATAATCGCCCACAGTCACCACTCCCTGGATAAACACAGAAACATGTGAGCAGATTATTGGTCAAACATGCTGTCTAGCAGTTTGCAGCTTGTGAACTATGGACTTGACACAGCATTCTGCAGTTGGTTGACAGTAGGCTTAACAAGAACAGAAGTCTGTTCTGCACAACCTCCAGGGCCATCGCTGGAAAGTGAATAGTCCTCTGCAACTCCACAGAAAT
>JAABUO010001626.1_pt1 | contig 28742 bp, 24 predicted proteins | sample 5559291 | NCBI WGS metagenome assembly JAABUO01 (sample SAMN10711878, study PRJNA513372) | rock metagenome | isolation source: Antarctica rocks | place: Antarctica: Victoria Land, Finger Mt sud | reverse complement strand
GGCGGCGTCGTAGCCCAACGTCGTCCTGTCATGGGACGGACAGGGTGAAGGTCCGCCAGGAGCGGGAGACCTGTGAGCGGAAGCTACCATCTGTAGCACGCGTCAGTCGTAGACACAACGGCTCGCCGTTAGTGACGACAGCGCGTGTACCCGCAAGGGCAAGGTGCGCTGGCAGACCAGAACCAGGGAACCGCTCTGGAAAGCGGAGTGCGGTGAAAGTCGCACGCTCCGTTTGGGACGGGGGAACGGCTGTAAAGCCCTACCTATCGTTACCAAATCAAGCCGCGTAGCAGAGCATGTCGCACAGGTGATCAACCAGCGCGCGGGGGACTTTTCGCAGGTCATCAGGGGATGAGGATGTCTGAAAAGTCTCGTGTGTCCACAAGGAGCGGCGCACAACAGCGATCGCATCACTGAAGGTCGGGTCCTGCTTGTGGTACCAGGCGGCGCCCTTGACGAGCGGTGTGCCGCGCCCCCCGTCGTCGTGGGCCACCAGCGTGACGAAGGAGAAAAAGCCGAGGAGGGCGGGCGTGGTGCGCCGGATGGTCTGCTCCGACCAGCCGCGTCCGGTCTCCACGCCGAGGTGAGCGCGGACCTCGTGGAACGTGGTTTCCAGGCGCCACCGCAAGACGAACCAGGACACGATCTGAACGGGGGAGGCGGCGAGGTCGGTGCAGAGGAGGGCCTGGGGCGGGAACGCGCCGTCGGGAGCGCGGATCAGGACCCAGCGGACGGGGACGGGCGGCAGGCCGGTGCTGTACCACACCGCCGTGCCCGAGACAATCGCGATGGTCCGGTCCGTCTGGCCGTACCAGAACGGGACGGTCAGCGCGATCCACGCCGTGGTCGGGTCGGTGAGGCGCGCGGCCAGGGTCGGCACGCGCTTCCCAACGACGCGGGGGCGGCCCTTGTGTCCGGGCGTACGCGGCGGCGCGGGCTCGAACAAGCGGGCGTCGAGGCGCAGGCGGGTCACAATCGTCGCCACGGAGCGCGTGGCGGCGAGGAACGCGAGCGCGGCGTAGGCCGTGTCCGCCACCAGGACGAGCGGGCGCGCGGGACACCAGCGATGGACGACCCGGACCATCTGCCGTGCCCAGACGGTGATGGCCTTGTGCCGCCGGTCGTGGTCCTGGTCATAGCGTTCCGAGGGCGCGAGCACCGCGAGGAACGGTAAGGCCCAGGTCCGGTTGGCCCACGGGATGGGCACGAGCAGCATCAGGCTGATCCAGCGCAGCGCCCGCGCTTTGACGACGTGCCCGTGGCTGGAGCGGACTGGGTCGCGATAGATGCCCGTCGCCGTAATTGTCTTTCCGCGTCGACGTTCCAGCGTCTCATCGATGCCCAGCACCACGGGGCCAGCGGGCGCGAAGGCAACGATGAGCAGGCCGAGCAGGATGCGACTCGCCCCCAGGCTCGACCAGACCGCGCGGTTGAGCACGCGGTGATACGTCGCGAAGGCCGCATCCTCGCCATGTCTGGTCACCCGTAAGATGGAACTGACCATGCGCCGACCGGGCGCGAGGATCGCCCCGGCCACGAGCAGGGGCACATGCCGCCAGGTGCGGCGCGTGAACAGTGGCGCGAAGGGGAGCAGATATACCATAATGGTGTCAGGCAGATTGAGCATCGTAGACCTCTCTGTGGTAGGAGTTGTCTACAGCATAATCTGCCTCTTACTTTCTGCCCAAATGGCCAAACTCTAGCTAAGGGACGCCTGCTCGCGGTCATCGCAGTGAACCCACACCGATCCATCATCAGAGAGCAGTTGCTCTATCTGGCGAAGACGGTCGCGCATCATTGTGAGCCAGACGGAATGCTCCAGAGCGTCATCGTAATGCAGGAATGATTGCTTCGTATTGAACGGCGGGTCGAGGTAGGCCAGCTTTACCTTGCCGACGTACTCGTGCGCGAACTCAGGAAGGCTCGTGAGGCTGCGCAGCGCATTGAGCGCATCTCCGCGGATCAACAAATTGTCGCGCGCGCGCGTCCGCTGGGGCTCAACCTGCCCCACTGTCCCGGCGTCGTGCAGCAGGCGGACCTCGGCGACCCGGTAATCAGACGTGGGCGTCCACTCGTAGGCGCCGTCTTCATGTGCGAGGAGGCACAGATCTTTATTCGTCCATGTCAGTTCGAGACGCCCTTGATACCGTTGTGTCGACACGACTGCCTCCCCCTCCCGAAGCCACGCATTCTACCTACCGCACGACCACGATATTCCGTTAAAAATTGCCGAAGTCACTTCGACCCACAACCGCCTCGTCGGGAGGGCGGTTATGGGTCGGAGAACACCTTGCGGCAAGCCCCAGCTATTTCGGGATACTCATCGGCATCATGACGTGCAGGTAATCGGTGCCGTCGAGCGGTTTGACCACGCCGGGCTGGGCCGGGCCGCCGAGCTCGAGCGCGACCTGCCCGGAGCGGATGACGCCCAGCACGTCGCCGATGTACTTGACGTTGAAGGCGACGGTCATGGGCTCGCCCTCGATCACGGCGTCGATCTGGTTGACGTTGTCGCCCACGTCGGCGGCGTTGGCCGCGATGGTGAGCGAGCCGGCCCCGTCGCCCTCGCCGGGGTCGAGCGAGATGCGCACGATGTTGTTGCTGTCGCGCGCGAAGAAGCCCGCGATGCGCGTGGCCTTGCTCCAATCCGCCGTGTTGACGATGGCGCGCGACCCGTACTTCTGCGGGATGATCTGGCGGTAGTTGACATACTGACCCTCGATCAGCCGCGAGATGAGGTCGAGCGTGCCCGTGTGAAAGAGAACCTGCGCGCGGTTCGGCGTCACCGTCACCTCGACCGACTCGTCGCCCTCGGGCAAGATGCGCCCCAACTCGGAGAGCGTGCGCGCCGGGATGATGACGCTGAAGTCGCCCGCCGTGGGGCTCGTCAGCGCCGCCGAGCGGACCGAGAGGCGAAAGCCGTCGGCCGCCGCGAAGGTCAGGGCGCCGTTGGCGAAGGTCGCCAACACACCGGTGAAGATCGGCCGCGCGTCGTCGGTCGCGGCGGCGAAGACGACCTCGTTGATCATGCCGCGCAGCAAGTCGGCCGGGACCGAGGCGGACGGCTGCTCGCTGACGGTGGGGATGAGTGGGAACTCGTCGGGGTCGATGCCGCGCACGTTGGCCTTGACCCGCGCGCACGAGACAGCCGTGGTGAAGGCCTCGTCGGTCTGCGCGAGGTCGACGCGATCGTTGGGCAGCGAGTTGACGAGTTCCGTGAACAGGCGCGCCGGCACCGTCGTCGCGCCGTTCTCCTCGACCATCGCGGGCATCCACAGGTTGATCGCGATCTCGAGGTCGGTCGCGGAGAGGCGCAGCCGCCCCTCGTCGGTCGCCAGGAGGATGTTGCTGGTGATGGGCAACGTGCTGCGCGCGCTCGAGGCCACACCGCGTCCGACGATGCTCAGGGCTCGGCTCAACTGATCCTGCTGCAGGGATACCTTCATCTGTACCTCAAATAATCCTGGTGTGGACAATCCCCGCCCCAGGCGCCGAACGCGTCTACCGATGCGTCCTGGCAAGGGGGCGAGAAGCAGGCAGGATGACGCCTACTGATACCACGCATGATACCGCCCCCCGCTCCGCACGGCAAAGCGATTGTACACCGCCACCAGTTCCATATCACCCATCAAGGCATCGGACTCCCGTTACTCCGTCACGAGCGGGGCGTACATGGCGGGAACACGCTGGCGCAGCATCTCTTTCACGCGTAGCGGGCTCGTGGGGTAGCGCTCGGAGGTCGAGCCCGTGTCGATCTCCAGCACGGCGACCCCGCTCGCGCTCCCCGCCACGCACGCGTCGGCCGCGCCGATCTCCGGCCCAAACACGCCGCTCGCGCCCATGCCGTCCTGGCCGCCACGGTTGGCGAAGGCGACGACGGTGTTGTTCTCGCGCGCGCGCTGCCGCCACAGGTGAAAATGTTGTGGGTCGGCGGCACCGATCCGCGCGTCTGGGAAGGGGATACGCGACGCGGACAACCCGTGCGGGAGCGGGCCGGACAGCGCGGCCGAGGCGAGAATGACGTCGGCCCCGCCCAACGCCAGCACGCGCGCCGGCTCAGGGTAGAGGGCGTCGCGGCCGTAGAGCAGGCCGACGCGCGCCAGCGGGAGGTCGAAGACGGGTAGACCCAAATCCCCCGGCGTCATCCACTCCCCCTCGTCGCCCGTTGGGTGCAGCGCGCGGTAGCGCCCGACGACGCCTGCTGGTCCGACGAGGACGGCCGTGGCGTACAGACGCTCCCCATCGCGCTCGACGAAGGAGCCGGCGATGTACGCGCCGTGCCGACGGGCGAGCGCGGTCAGCCACCCCACCGTCGGCCCGTCCATCCCCTCGGCGGCCCGCGCCGCCTCCGCGGCGCTCCCAGGCGTTCGACCGAGGAGCGGCAAGGCCGGCAGCGCGATCACCGCCGCCCCGGCCCGCACGGCGTCCGCGACCAACCCCTCCAACGCGACCCGCGCCGTGACGTCCGTGGCCCGCGTGACGTCCGTGGCCCCTGTGTCGCCCGTGGCGTCCGTGACCCCCATGACGCCCGTGGCGCCGGCGGCCGATCCGGTCTGCGCCACGCCCACGCCAAAACGCCCCCCGTGCGCGAAGGTCTCCTCGCCGTAGAGGCGGTGGAAGCGTAGCGGATTGTAGAGGTACGAGTGCAGCGCGAGGGGCGCGTACGCGTCGGGACGGCGGCTCGCGATCTTATCGTCCGGCCCGCCGGGGGCGAAGGGCCGCGACTGTGTGGCCGCGAGGTCGATCTCGCCGTAGACGACGCCGTCGCCGCTGTCGCGCATCGCGATCACGTCGCCGTCGGGTCCGAGCACGCAGCTGCCGCCACTAAACTGCACCCCACGCTCGAGTCCGTAGCGGTCGGCGGCGACGAGGTACATACCGTTCTCGTAGGAGCGCGCCATCCAGCCCGGCGCCGGCGCCTTCTCGTCGAGCCAACACGTCGGGAAGAGCGCCACGTCACAGCCGGCCACACCGAGCAATCGCGCCGGCTCCACGTAGTCGGCGTCCGCGCAGATGAGCAGCCCCAGGCGCCCGTACGGCGTGTCCACGACGGGGGGACGGTTGGTGTCCTCGGCCGCCCAGCGCGGCTCGGAGATAAAGGCGTGCGACTTGCGGTACGACGCCAGCACCCCCTCGGGGCCCACGAGCACGGCCGTATTGTAGTACAGGTTCGTCGCCGCGTCGCGCTCGGCCAGCCCGACGGCGATGTAGCAGGCGCGCCGACGGGCAATCTCCGCGAAGGTCGCGGTCGTCGGTCCGGGGACGGTCTCCACGAGCGGGGCGATCTCCGCGCGGTCGCGCCAGCAGTAGCCCGTCACGCCCATCTCGGGGGTCACGATGACGCGCGCGCCGCGGCCGGCCGCCTCCTCGACGAGCGCGCACAGGCGCGCCGTGTTCTCCGCCTTCGCGCCCAGTCGGGGCTCGAACTGCACCGCTGCCGCCACGTAGCGCTCACTCATGCTCTCTCCTTAACCGCCGGATCTGGACGATCCACTGGTCCCGGCGTTCTTCCGTCGCAGGGCCGTTAACGCGGCAAACTCGTACGCGATGTTCGCCGCCGCCAGCGCGGTGATCTGGCCGTGGTCGTACGACGGCAGCACCTCCACTAGGTCGTAGGCCACCAGGTTGAGGCCGCCCAATCCGCGCACTAGCTGCAACGCCTCGAAGCTCGTGAAGCCGCCGATCTCCGGCGTCCCCGTCCCCGGCGCGTACGCCGGATCGAGGAAGTCGATGTCGAACGAGAGAAAGGCGGGCCTGTCGCCGAGGCGCGCGCGGATGCGCTGGACCGTCGCCTCGATCCCTATCTGACGCATCTCAAGTGCCGGCACGAGGTCGAGGCCGAGGCCGCGCGCGACCTCGTAGTCGCCGGGATCATAAAGCGGGCCGCGCAGCCCGACCTGGATGCCGCGCGCGGGGTCGAGCAAGCCCTCCTCGATGGCGCGCTTGAAGGTGGCGCCATGGTTGTATTTGCGGCCGAAGTAGGCGTCCCAGGTGTCGCTGTGTGCGTCGAACTGCACGAGGCCGAGGGGCCGTGGGCGCGCGCGACAGCGCGAAGGTGAGCCAGGGTGATCGAGTGGTCACCCCCGAGCAACACCGGCGTGATGCCTGCGGCGAGGATGGGGGCGAGTCCTTCCTCGACCTGTTGGTAGGAGTCCTCGATATAACCGGGCACGACCGGGAGGTCCCCATGGTCGACGCAGGAGAGGGTTCCGAACACATCGACGCCGAGACCGGGGTTGTAGGGCCGCAGCAGGATCGAGGCGTCGCGGATCGCGCCGGGCCCGAAGCGGGCCCCCACGCGGAAGCTGACCCCCGTGTCGAAAGGCGACCCGATGTAGGCCAGGTCGACGTCCGCGAGGTCCCGCACATAGGGCAGGCGAGCGAAGGTACGTATCCCGGCGAAGCGCGGGGATTGCAGGGCATCGACAGGTCCATAGCGAGGCATCGAATCACATCTCCTTACAGCGCATCGATCGCCAGCGCGCTCGGCGTTCCTCCGTTGACCGTGGTGAGGTCCTGCGGGCAGGCGGAGACGACGATGTAGCAGTCGCGCTCGGCCCGCAACTGGACATAGTCGCCCGGCCTGGTGAGCGCGGGCTCCCAGCCGAGCGCGCCGTCCTCAAGCACCGGAATGTTCATGAACAGGTTGATCGGTTGGGGGACCTCGATACCCTCGTGGCCGAACTCCGCCATGACCCGCCGTAAATTCTCCTGACAGGAGGCGTGCCAGCCCTCGACGCCGAGCCCCGCGTAGCGCGTCGGATCGCAGGCGGCGCACAGCATGTCGTGGACCCCCGGCGACGTATCCTCTTCCAGGGACAGGATCGGCCGTCGCCGGTTCGTCACGAAAGACTCCCCAAGGCGGGGGAAGAGCCGGCTGACGGCGACGCGCGTGTGCTCGGCGCTGGCGTACTCGCCGACATCGCCGGCGTCGAACGCGAACAGGTCCCCGACCTGCCCGCCCTCCAGATCGACGACGCGGACACGCGCGCCGGACGCGACGCGCACGCCGCGCCCTTCACGCGGCGGGATGTGAATGCGCTCAGTCATTTTCCCCTCCATATACTCCACTACTTGAACCAGCTCCTGTAGCCAACCTGTAGCCACGCAGTATAAGCCCTGTCCCCTCGCGCCGCAAACATTCAGCATGTTTTGCGAGCGGCGCCGCAGGTGCGTCACGGCGCCCCTCACGGCCCCCACGCTCGAACGATAAAGCTATTGAACACTTGCAAATGATGTCCAAGCGTTGTACGCTGGATACCACGGCGTCGGCGGCTCCTGGCCCGGATCGCTCAGGGTGTGTCGTCTCGCCGTAAGAGGGCCGACGGAAGACGGGAGACAACGTAGGCGCCGAAGTGAGGTTGGGAGCGCATGGCTGTGAACCGGCGGATGGCGGCCCACGAGGGCCTGGCAGGCCACAGGGGAGGGGATGTGCTGCGCATCGGCGAGGCGGCGCGGCTGGTCGGGGTCAGCCCATCGACGCTGCGCGCGTGGGAGCGCGAGGGCCTGGTCCGCCCCGACCGCGGCGACGGACATCACCGCCGCTACACGCCCGACGATGTGGCGCGCCTGCGCGAGGCCCGCGCCCTCCTGGAACGCGGCTACGGCCACCGCGTGCTGCGCCGCGTGCTCGCGCACGAGACGGCGCCGGAGGAGGATCTGGTGGGGGCGCGCCTGCGCACCGTGCGAACGAGGCATGGCCTCTCGCTGCGCAAGGCGGCCCGGACCGCGGGCGTGTCCAGCGCCTATCTCAGCCTGGTGGAGCGCGGCCTGGCCACGCCGACCGTGTCGTTGCTCCAGCGGATCGCGGCCGCCTACGGTGGGACCTTGCTCGAGTTCTTTGACCAATCAGGGTCGGGATCGGACCCGGAGAAGGAGACGGATAACGACAAGGAGCGCAAAGTGGTGCGCGCGGGCAAGCGGCGCACGCTGCGCGGCTTCGATCGCGTGCTGATGGAAGACCTGGTGCGTTTCCCCGACGCCGCGCTGCAAGTCGAGATCTTCACGATTCAGCCGGGAGGGGGCAGCGGCGGCGGCTACGCCCACGCGGGGGAGGAGGCGCTGTTCGTCCTGGAAGGGCAACTGCAGGTCTGGCTCGACGAGGAGGAGCGCTGCGACCTGGAGACCGGCGACACGCTCTACTTTCGCAGCACGCAGAGCCACCGCTGGCACAATCCCGGCGCGGCGCCCACCCGCGTGTTCTGGGTCAATACGCCCCCCACATTCTAGCCCGATGACGGATGGTACAGGCGCCGGGTCGTCATTAGTAGGTAGCGTTGTAGATAAAAGGGAGGCTAGTCGCATGGCGATCGCGAGTCCACGTGGACAACAAACCGGCAGTCCCGTCCAGACCGTGCGCAACTATGTCGGCGGCGCGTGGGTCGCCCCGGCGGCGTCCACCGTCGTCGACGTCACCAATCCGGCCACCGGCGCGGTCATCACCCGCGTCCCCGTGTCGACACCGGAGGAGGTCGACCACGCGGCGCGCGCCGCGCGGGACGCCTTCCCCGCCTGGCGCGACACGCCGCCGCTCGACCGCGCCAAGTATCTCTTCACGCTGCGCGACTTGATGGCGCGGCACGGCGAGGAGATCGCACGCCTCATCACGACTGAGCACGGCAAGACGCTGCCCGACGCGCGCGGTGAGGTACAGCGCGCCGTCGAGAACGTCGAGGTGGCGGCAGGCGTCCCCTCGCTGATGATGGGCTATGGGCTGGAGAACGGCGCCGGGCGTGAGATCGACGAGGAGGCGGTGCGCCGCCCCCTGGGCGTCTTCGCCGCGATCGGCCCCTTCAACTTCCCGGCCATGGTCCCGTTCTGGTTCCTGCCCTACGCGATCGCCACGGGCAACACCTTCATCGTCAAGCCCTCCGAGCAGGTCCCGCTCACGCAAAACTTTATCTTCGAGTTGCTGCACGAGGCCGGCCTCCCCCCCGGCGTGGTCAACCTCGTCAACGGCGACAAGAATACGGTCGACGCCCTGCTCGACCACCCGATCATCAAGGGCATCTCGTTCGTCGGCTCGACCCCGGTGGCCAAATACATCTACGCCCGCGCCGCGGGCAACGGGAAGCGCGTGCAGGCCGCCGGCGGGGCCAAGAACATGATGGCCGTGATGCCCGACGCGGTGATCGACAAGACCGTGTCCAACATCGTCAACTCGGCCTTTGGCTCGGGCGGACAGCGCTGCCTCGCCGGCTCGGTGCTCGTCCCCGTTGGTCCCGCCCACGAACGCGTGCGCGAGGCGCTGACCGCGGCGGTGCGCGCTATCCGGGTCGGCAACGGCCTGGACGAGGGCGTCGCCATGGGGCCGGTCATCTCGCCCACGGCCAGGGAGCGCATCCTGACGGCCATCGAGCGGGGCAAGGCCGAGGGCGCCGACCTGCTCACCGGCGGGGGGGCGGCCGACGTGCCGGGCCACCCCGACGGCTACTACGTCCAACCGACGCTCTTCGACAACGTCACGCCCGCGATGGGGCTGGCGCGCGACGAGATTTTCGGTCCCGTCCTCGCGATCATGCCGGCCGCCTCGCTCGACGAGGCGATCGCCTACGTCCACGGCACGCCCTATGGAAACGCGGCCAGCATCTTCACGCAACACGGAGGATGGGCGCGCGAATTCGCCTACCGCTGCGATGTCGGCAACGTCGGGGTCAACATCGGGGTGGCCGCGCCGATGGCCTACTTCCCCTTCGGTGGGGCGCGCGAGTCGTTCTTCGGCACGCAGCACGGGCAGGGCCGCGACGCGATCGACTTTTTCTGCGACCGCAAAATCGTGATCCGTCGTTGGTTCCACGAAGAGGGAGCCGAGGCGGGATCGCATTGGTAGGGAGGGATTGATGAATACCGTCGAGAAATACGAGCGCTACGTCAACACGAGCTTCGTCGCGTCGATCGAGCCGATCGTGGTCGAGAGCGCGCGGGGCGCGACCGTGACCGGGGCCGACGGCACGACCTACACCGATCTCTTCGCCGGCATCGCGGTGGCCAACGCCGGGCACGTTCACCCGCGCGTCGCCGCCGCCGCCAAGGCGCAGATCGACCACCTCGTGCATTGCTGCTCGTACGTATACCATGTCCCGGCGGTCGCCGACCTGGCCGAGCGCCTGGCCGCGGTCGCGCCCGGCCGCCTACAAAAGTCGTTCTTCGGCAACAGCGGAGCCGAGGCGGTCGAAGGGGCGCTGCGCCTGGCCAAGGCCTATTCTGGGAAGCACGAGTTCATCGCGCTACAGACGGGCTTCCACGGCCGCACCGCGGGCTCACTGGTCGTGACGGGGAACGCGGCGCGCAAGAAACGCGGCGGCCCCTACCAGCCGGGGGTCGCGTTCGCCCCGGCCCCCTACGCCTACCGCTGCCGCTACTGCCACGGCTCCTGCACGCTCGCCTGCGCCGACGCGGTCGAGGACGTGGTGCGCTATGACACGAGCGCCGACGTGGCGGCTTTCATCGCCGAGCCGGTGCTGGGCGAGGGGGGCATCATCGTGCCCGCGCCGGGCTACTTCGCGCGCGTGAAGAGCATCCTCGATCGGCACGGTATCCTATTCATCGCCGACGAGGTACAGAGCGGCTTCGGGCGCACCGGAAAGATGTTCGCGATCGAGCACTACGCCGTGGAGCCCGATATCATAGCTATGGCCAAGGGTATCGCCGACGGCTTCCCGCTCGGGGCCTTTATCGCGCCGCCCGAGATCGCCGACGCGTTCCAGCCGGGCGAGCACCTCTCGACCTTCGGCGGCAACCCGGTTTCGTGCGCCGCGGCCGTGGCCAACATCGACGTGCTGACGGAGGAGGACCTGCCGGGCCGGGCCGCGACACTTGGGGCGTGGGCCATGGAGCGGCTGCGCGGGATGGCGCGGCGGCACGAGCTCATCGGCGAGGTGCGCGGCCTGGGCCTGATGATCGGCGTGGAGCTCGTCCTCGACCGCGAGAGCAAGAGGCCCGCGTCGGCCGAGGCAGGCGCGATCCGGCGCCTGTGCCGCGAACGCGGCGTGCTGATCGGCGTCGGCGGGCAAGAGGGGAACGTCCTGCGCGTACAGCCGCCGCTGGTGATCTCTCAGGAGGAGTTGAGCCACGCCCTCGACGTGGTGGAGGAAGCCCTCGCCACGGTCGCGCAACCGGTCGGCGTTTGAGCGAGGGGCGGCCGTCTCGGTGGACAGAAGACCCGTCTGCCCATGTCAGCCGAGGCGATGAGGCCGCCGGTACCGAGAGACGACGGCGTGCGCCACGCGGCGCGCGCCGTCCCTCCACTATCTGATAGACAGTACAGCCCCCAGAGGTGATTTGATGGCCAGCGCCGGCACACACCCCGTAGATGCGCAGCAGTCTGACCTCGTCGAGCCGGCCGAGCCGCGGCTCAAACAAAACGCCGTCGGTACGACCGGCGCTGTCATTATGTCCGCGGCCCTCATGGGGCCGGCGGTGTCCGTCTACTTCAATCCGCAACTCGCGGCCGGCTTCGCCGGCGCCGCGGTGCCCTTCGTCTTCGTGATAGCGCTGATAGCGGTGGCCATCGCGGCGAACGGCCTCGGCGAGATGGCGCGCAAGCTGCCGAGCGCCGGCGCGTTCTACACGTACGTCTCGCGCGGGATCGGGCCGCGTACCGGGTTCGTGACCGGGTTGCTGATGTTCGTGGCCTACTCGCTGCTCGTGCCGGCGGAACTCGCGTTGATCGGCAGCTACCTGCACGACATCCTGCTCCGCACCCTGCATCTAGAGGTCCACTGGGCGTTCATCGCCCTGTTCTTCGCGCTGCTCACCTACGCGCTCTCGCTCGTCGGCATCCAGGGATCGTTGCGCACCGCCCTCGTGCTGTTCACGCTCGAAGTCGCGATCATCCTCATCCTGTCGGTCGTCATCCTGGCCAAGGGGGGCGCCCACGGCGTCACGGCCCAGCCCTTCAACCCCACCAGTTCACCGCAGGGCATATCGGGCATCATGCTGGGCTCGGTGTTCGCGATTCTGTCGTTCGTCGGCTTCGAGGGCGCCGCGACCCTCGGCGAGGAGGCGAAGGAGCCGCGCAAGACGGTCCCACGCGCGATCATGGGCTCTCTCGGGCTCGTGGCCTGCATCTACATCATCGCCACCTTCAGCGAGATGATCGGGTTCGGCGTACACAACATAGCCAAGCTCACCGGCGACGCCGCGCCGTTCGATACCCTCGCCACAACGTATCTGCCCGGCTTCCGCATCTTCGTGGATCTCGCGGGCGTGTCGAGCATCTTCGCCGTCATCATGAACACGCACAACGGCATCGTCCGTATCATCTTCGCGATGGGCCGCGAGGCACTCCTGCCACGCGGACTCGGCGGCGTCAACCGCCGCTTCAGGACACCCCACGCCGCGATCGTCGTCCAGTCGATCCTCTCCATCGTCGTGGCGTTGGTGGTAGGGTTCTGGGTCGGCCCGCTCAACGCGTACGCCTACCTCGGCGCGATGCTGACCCTGGGCATCGTGCCCGTGTACATCCTCGTCAACATCGCCTGCATCCGGTTTTACCGCCGTGAGTACCCGCGCGAGGCGTCACTGGTCCGGCACACGATTCTGCCGATTCTTGGCTGCCTGCTGATGCTCATCCCCATTTACGGCAGCGTGTGGCCGATCCCGGCCCCACCGTACAACTACTTCCCCTATATCCTGATCGTCTACATTGGCGTCGGCATCCTGATCGCCGCGTATCTCGCCCGCACACGGCCCGACACGCTGCGGCGGGCGGGCGCCATGTTGGCCGAGGGCGAGATCGAGACGGAGCCGGCGCGTGCTTAGGAGGATCGCGACCCTCTCCGGCGACGGCGCCGATACGGTCGTGCGCGCGGCTCTCGCGCACGCGGCCGAGCTCGACATCCTCGTATCGGTGGCCGTATGCGACGCCGGGGGCCGCCTCGTGGCGTTCCGGCGCGCCGACGATGCCGAGATCGCGAGTATCGCGCTGGCGCAGGACAAGGCGTTCACCGCGCTATCGAACAAAATGTCCACGCGGGAACTCGGCCGACAGGCCCAGCCCGGCGGCCCTCTCTACGGGATCTTCGCCAATCTAGCGGGCCGGATGGTGACGTTCGACGGCGGCGTTCCTGCCTATAGCGGGCGGAGCCTCGTCGGCGGAGTCGGCGTGAGCGGCGGGTCGCCGGAAGAGGATGAAGCGTGCTGTCTGGCCGGCCTCGCGGCCGCCGGCCTACACGCGACAGGATAGGGAGGCGTCTATGCGAGCGCGCGAGCTGGGTATCGTCATCGGCGCCTTGGCGCCGGGTCCCGTCAACGCCATCACCGATGTGCCGGGGGTGCGTGTGGGCTCCGTTACCCTGATCGATGGAGTCGACCCGTTGGCGCCGGGCCCTGGGTCCATCCGCACCGGCGTGACCGTCGTGATCCCCCACGAAGGCAACGTCTGGACAGAGCCTCTGTTCGCGGGCTGCCACCGGCTCAACGGCAACGGCGAGATGACCGGACTGGAGTGGGTGCGGGAGTCGGGCATGCTGATGTCCCCGATCGGCTTGACCAACACGCACAGCGTCGGCGTCGTGCGTGACGCGCTGGTGGCCGACGCCGTGGCCGCCCACGGACCGGACGACCCCTTCTGGGCCTTGCCCGTGGTCGGCGAGACGTGGGACGGCGTGCTGAACAATATCAACGGCCTGCACGTCAAGCCGGAGCACGTCGTCCAGGCGTTGAAGGCCGCGTCCGACGGGCCGGTGGCGGAAGGCAACGTCGGGAGCGGAACCGGGATGATCTGCCACGGCTTCAAGGGCGGGATCGGCACGTCGTCGCGCGTAGTCAATGTCGCGCCGGACACGCCGGACACGCCGGACACGCCGGACACGCCGGACGCCTATACCGTCGGCGTCCTGGTACAGGCCAACCACGGACGTCGGGAACGCCTGCGGGTCGACGGGGTCCCGGTCGGCGTGGAGATACCGTCCGAGCGGACGCCCCTGCCAGGCGTCTCCGCGTCCGGTCGCGGGGGCGGGTCTATCATCGTCGTCGTGGCGACGGACGCGCCGCTGATCCCGATACAGTGCGCGCGGCTGGCCCAGCGCGCGGGCCTGGGGATCGCCAGGACGGGCGGCGTGGGGGAGCACTGGAGCGGCGACATCTTCATCGCGTTCTCGACGGCCAACCGTGGGCTGCCGTCCAGCGACTACGGCGAGGACAGCCCGGTCGCCGTGCCGCTGACGATGCTGTCCAACACGTACATCGACGGCCTCTTCGACGCCGTGGTGGAGGCGACGGAGGAGGCGATCGTCAACGCGTTGCTGGCCGCCGCGACGATGACGGGGCGTGACGGGATCACCGCGTACGCCCTCGAGCCCGGCCTCCTGCTCGACGCCATGAGACGCTACGGCCGCGGGCCGGCGACAAATCAGGGCGCATGAAACAAAGCCTACCTCGGAGTGGATCAGGCTTATCTGCTTAGCGTAGGGACAGCGCTCTCCAACCACCCCAACGACGCGCGCCGCTGCCGCCTGCCTCCGCCCCACTATGCGTAGAGGTTCCAGGGCAACGGGACAAAGTCATGGGAGCACGGCGGCCCGGCCGCCAAGCGCCACTCGCCTGTCGTCAAGTCGATGATACTGGAGGTCAACGTTTGCCACCGCGCCAAGGGCGCCGCGCGCTCGTCCGCGTGCGCGCACACCGCGTCTGGATACCCAAAGTGGTCGCTCAGGGCAGTCGCGATAGTCGGCGCCATGCCGTCCCCATCTCCAGCGCGGCGGCATGCCTTCAGCGCCTGCCGCAGGCGCCACACCCGATACAGCGAATCGGCTCCGTAAGGTTTGTATCGCTCGCCGTCCCGCGCCCAAGTGAACGCTTCATAGTGATTCCCATGGACGAGCATCCCCTCAGTTGGGTAGAGCCAGCCCCGGCGCTCGGGCGTCGTCTCCACATCGATCGCGAAGCCATCGCGATGCGCCAACAGCACGTTCGCCGCGATCTGCTGTGGCGCTGACAGGAGGATCTCCAGGGCGTCGGCCACGCCTGGTGTATCCAGGATGCGGCGCCGGATGAAGGGTTGTGGGACGCCTGGAGTTGCGGTGCAGAAGCCGCTGAGCCCATTCGCGAAGACGGCCAGGCCGGACGAGTTCGCTCCATGACGCCCGACCTGGCCGGCCTCCACAACCGTGATCACCGTGGGCTTGGGAGGCTGCACGATCCGCAGGACCAGCCAGGTGTCATGCGCCCCAAATCGCCAATCCCAGTTCTGCCCCCCATAGACATGTCCGTCGGCGGTCGCTTCCGGGAGCAGAGCATAGGACGTGCATCCCTCCACGGGTGGAGGGACGTAGTTCCCATACACTATTTCGCCGCGTGCGTTCAGGGCGAGGATCTCGCCCAAGGGGCGATCGGCGCCCTCCGCGATCCCGCGCACCTCTTCGGCAAGATCGGAATCGAAACGCTCGATGGCCGCCTCCCATATCAGGGCATGGTCGGCCATGTCGGCCCACTCTATATGGTAGTCGTGCGCGAAGAGCGCCGCATAGTATTGCACGGAGCGGTCGATCTGCTCCCGGGCCTGGGCGCCGTACTGGCGCCCACGCTCGCGGGGGCTGCGACCGGACACCACGACCATCTTCACATCGTTAGGGGGGCTCTCACTAGCCGGCGTCCCCATCCGCGGTGATCTTTCGTCCATCGGTCGGTCCTCTCCACGGGTTCTCTACGGTCGCCATGGGGTCTCGCCGGGCTATGGCCGGCGAGACCCCACACTGGTTTTAGTCACCTGGACCGGCGCCCGCTACCCGGATAATGATACGCCGCGGCTCCGCAGGCTCTGCTAGCGGTGCATCGTATAGAAATAATACGTCTTGAGCTGCAGGGGATTGAAGACATAGCCCTGCAGGCTCCGCGCCAGCACCGAGACCTGCGCTGGCTCCGACAGCCAGATGGCAGGGGGATCCACGCGGCTGGTGATGTTCTGCAAAGTGTGCGCGTCGCGAATTAACACGGCGGCCGGAGCGTTTTTCATCTGGGCGAGCAGCGCATCCACCCGCGTGTTGTGATAATATCCGGCATTCGCACCAGCAGCGCCCGCCGAGGACGACGCGACCAGCGGGACGCACTCATCATAGGGGTCATTGTAATCTGGCCACCAGCCGTAGGACATCAGGTTAGGTCGTTTACTCGGCGGCTCGGTGCCATAGAAGATGCTGCTAAACGCGGAATCGGCGAGTTGCTGTAGCTTCACCGTCACGCCCAACTGCGCGAGTTGCGCCTGGAGGATCAGCCCCGCGAATTGCGCCTGCGGGCTAGCCGTAAACGCGTAGGTCAGCACCGTCCCCGGCTTCACACCGGCCTTTTGCAGCAGCCCCTTGGCCTTGGCGAGGTCGGTGTGGTAGTGGAACATGGCGGGGTCGTAGCCCAGAACGGTGCTGGCAAGGGGCCCATAGGCGCGCTTGCCGTAGCCATGAAAGGCCGCGGTGAGAAAGGCCTCGTAATTGAACGCATAGGAGAGCGCTTGACGTGCGTAGGGGCTGGCCAATGGCCCCCACTCGGTCATGGCGACGTACTGTACCTCGGTCGCATAGGGCGCCACGACCGTGACCTGGGGCGTCTTGCTCAAGGCCTGGTAGTCCTGCGGCGTCAATTCAAAGGTGAGATCGGCCTGACCCCGTTCCATCAACTCGCGCCGAGTCGAGGATTCCTGTACAGTCCGCACCATGATCGTGCTGAAGTGCGGGCCGCTCCACCCCCCCCAGTAGGCAGCAAAGCGCGTCAACACCACTTGCTGATCGTGCGCCCAACTCTTGATGGTGTACGGTCCTGTTCCCAGGTCGTGATCCATGGCCCAGGCATGGGCCCACGGGTCGCTCTTCGTAGCGTGGGCCTTGAGCGCCTGTGTATCCAGCATCACTTCAGCATAACCCTGCGTGAGCATGGCGATGAAGATGGGCTGTGGGCGACCGAGGTCAAAGCGGACGGTGTAGGGGTCGACGATGTGGATCTGCTTGTCCGGGTTGGTGATAAAGCGGCTCAACAGATAGGCGTTGCTGAGCCCCGCCTTGACCAGGCGCGAAAGGTTGTACTTTACGTCCTGTGCGACCAGACAACAGCGCCCCGTATGGAAGCTGACGCCGTGGCGCAGGTGGAACGTCCACACGGAGCGGTCGGCGTTGGTGGCCCAGGAGGTGGACAGGAGCGGCTTGTAGCGGTCCGTCCGGGCTCCGTCGAGGGTCACAAGCGTCTCGTCGATATTGAGGGCAATATTGCCCGACGGGTCCGCGGCGTTCGAGGCGGGATCGAGGTCGGCGGCGGCGCCATTGGTCACCATCGTCATGGCGCCCGAGTCGATGAACGAGAGAGCGGTTCGTGGGTGAGCCCGCGCCGCATGCGGGGCGACGACAAGTGCCGCGATCAGGAGCATCAACATTGCGCGCCAGGGGACCACAAGACTCTTCATCGGTACCTCCTATTGACTCTGCCCTCTGATAGAGCCCTATAGTGGGCCCTTCAACAGCACGCTCTTGAAGCACAGCAGCACGCTCTTGAAGCACAGCAGCACGCTCTTGAAGCACAGCGTGAAGGCGCACCGGTCCAGCCCGCACGGCCGTGCCCCGCGCCTACGTGGCGGTCCACTCCTTCTCGAAGATGGCGGCCTCGTCGCGTAGCGCTTTGTAGCCGCTCGCCCGCGGGATCGCCTTGCGAAGCCACTACAGGGCGAAGACCAGTAGCAGCGCGCCGACAACCAGACGCAACGCATCAATGGGGATCGCGGCCAGCGCCGGACCCAAGATGGCCGTGATCGTCGGCAGTACTACGAGCGCCGCTCCGACACTGCTAAGCGACGGCGCTAGCCGAGAGTGACGCCGGCCGCCAGCACGATCGTCAACGCCTCGACCATCTCAACGGCCGAGGCGAGAAAGCTTGCCAGGACCAGAAAGACGCCGCTCATGATCTACGATCTACGACTCCTCCATAGCGCCATGAACTGACGCCCCGGTCACGCCCCCTATCCAACGGCGACGGCCCTGTACTGACAGCGAACCCATCAGCTTTAGGGCCAGTATAGTTACACCTGTTACATTTGTCAAGAGTTACAGTGATACTCCTGATGTCCAGACTTATCTCTCGAAGATGTGGTTGGGCAGGAAAAATGAGACGACCCAGTTGGGGGCGTCGACGATCTCGCTGATCTTCAGATCGCCGGCCACCGAGCACAGGGCGTAGGCTTCGAGCGGCGCGAGGTCGCGCGTCCGCCCGAGGTGCGCGATCATACCCCGCACCGCCTCGCGCGCCGCTTCCATGAGGTCGGGACCGATCCCGGTGGTGGCGTGATAGCCGCGCTCCGGCACGCGTCCGGCCAGCGCGCCGGCCACGTCGTAGGACGGGGACGCCAGCGCGAAGGAATGGTGCAACGTGAAGTTGACCGTGACGCGGGCCGCCGTCTCGATCGCCACGCCGCAGACCTCGCCGTCGCCCTGCGCCGCGTGCGCGTCGCCGAGCGAGAACAGCGCGTTCTCGACGGCCACGGGGAGGTAGAGCGTCGTGCCCGCGCGCATGAAGCGGATGTCCATGTTCCCGCCGACCGGGCGCGGCGGGAGGGTCGCGTGCTGGCCGGCCTCGGCCGGGGCGACGCCGATGACGCCGATGAAGGGGTCGAGCGGCACGCTGATGCCGGGGCGGAACGCGGCCACGCCGCGCTCCGGGTCGAACTCCCACGTGTGCAGGAAGGGCTCGGGGTATTCGTCGGCGAGCAGGCCGAAGCCGGGGATATTGGCGGTCCAGCCCCACGGCTGCGTCTCGATCTCCAGGATGTCGACCTGTAGCACGTCGCCGGGCCGCGCGCCCTCGACGGCGATAGGCCCATTGATCGGGTTGATGCGCGCGAAGTCGAGGTTGAGCACGGCTTCGGCGCCGTCGCCCTGCTGTATCTGGTTATTGGCGGAGTCGCGCGTCCGGAGCGTGACCGGCTCGTTCTCGCGCACGGTGAGCACGGGGGCCACGCCGTTGTCCCAGACATGTTGATACTGATCTTCGCCGACGCTGTGAATCGAGCGGACCGCCATAGTGAGGGCTCCTCTCCTATATACATCTACAACGCTGTTCGTGGCGACGCCGACGGCGTTGCCGGGCCGACCGGGCCGGCGGCCCAATGCGTCGCGCGACGCGACCGCAGATAGGCGGCGTAGTACACCAGACCCACCACGAAGATGGCCGCGCAGATGAGCAGATCGCTGCCCTTCTGCTGTGTAATCGCGATGACCACGCCCACCAGCGCCACGATCGGCGGCAGGGGCCACAACGGCATGCGATAGGGGCGGGTGGCGCCTGGCTGGCGCACGCGGCTGACCAGGGCCGAAATGGCGATCAGCGCGTACAGGATGATGATCAAGACCGAGGTGAAGGTGACGACGGCCACCAGGTTCGAGAAGAACGTCAGCGCCGAAGCGAGGCCGCCGACGACCAGCGTGGCGACCCAGGGCGAGCCGAAGCGTGGATGCACGCGCGCGAGCGCCGCGCTGACCGGACCCGGCCAGGCGCGGTCGCGTCCCGAACTATAGAGGATGCGGGCGAACTGCAGCGTGATGGCCAGGCAGGCGTTGAAGACGGCCACGATGGCGCCGAGGGTCACGATCGTGTTGATCGTGCCGCCGAGCGAGGTCGTGATGACGTACGTGAACGGCGAGCTCCCGGTGATGAGCGGCCCCAGGCGCGGCGCGGCGAGCAGGACGCCCGTGAGAGGGATGACCTCGAAGACGACCCCGATGATCGCCGCGCGCACGACGGCCTGCCCGACGTGCGCCGCGACGCCTTCCGTTTCTTCAGAGAAGTTGATGGCGCTGTCGTACCCGTTGTAGGAGAAGAGGGCCGTGGCCACGGCCGTGAACACGATGCCGAGGCCAATGGCGCTCGTCGCGCCGCCCGCCGTGGCGGTCACGGGCCTGATCAGGATGCCAAGCGACTGATGCATGTGCAGGAAACCGGCCACGGCGAGGGTGGCGACGACGAGCAACTCCAGCGCGAGGAACACGGTCGTCAGGCGCGCGCTGGCCGAGACCGTGAACACGGCGATCAGCGTCACCGCGATCATGACGATGAGCGCCGCCAGGTTGGTGTTGACCGACGGGAACAGCACCGTGAGGTACGTCCCGATCCCCAGAGCGATGCTGGCGGGCAGGAAGACCGCCTGCCCGACGTAGTCGAGCAGGGCCAGGAAGCCGATCGGACGGCCCAAGACGCGCGTGACGATCGAGTACAGGCCGCCGGCCACCGGGAACATGGAGCCGAGTTCGCCCATGCAGAGGGCTACGCATAGGGCCAGGAACCCCGCGACGACGTAGGCCCAAAACGCGCCCGTACCGGCGGTGGCGATGGCGACCGGCCCGATGATGAGGAGCGAGGCGGTCGGCGTGATGTCCGAGACGGTGAGCGCGATGGCGCCGAACACGCTCAACGCGCGCTTCAGGTCTTGCTGGTAGCCCAGGCTCTCCAGCTGATGCGCGCCCGAGATGTCCTCGGTCGCGGTAGGGCCGTCGGACGCCGCGGACGATGTGCCGGGAGACGTGCGCGCCGGATCGACAGTCATGCTTCCTGCCTCCTTGTCTACACGCGGGATCGCGCGGGCCATGCGGGGCCGTGCGGGGTCGCGCGGGCCGTTGATCAGGCGGGACCGCGGATGCTGCCGATTATAGCGCGCCCCCGGCGCTTCCGCAACCGTTCAGTAGGTTTTTCTCCACCTAAGGGCTTTCCTCTATTGACGGGTATTGACGGGCGCATCTACTCCCTGCTACACTCGCTACCACATTGAGCGATGTTGGATGGGCACGACAGCGTGCCGGAAGGAGAGGACATGAGCAGGGCGATGGCGGAAAAGGCGCCGGCGGCGCAGGAGGGTCCACGGTTACAGGCGGGGGCGCTCAATCTCACCGAGGCCACGGTGACGGGCCTCTCGAACATGGCCCCGGCGATGAGTCTCTTTTTCGCGGTCGCGGTCATCGCGGGCGCGGTCGGCCCCGCGCTCCCGTTCGTGTTCATCCTGGCGATGCTGGGCATCCTGGCCACGGCCAACACGCTGGCCCAGTTCTCGCGCCTCTATCCCAGCGCCGGCTCGTTCGTTACCTTCATCACGCGCGCCTTCGGCCCGCTCGTCGGGGCGGTCAGCGGGACGTTCCTCATCGTCGGCTACGCCGTCGCCGCGGGCGCCGTCTATGCCGTCCTCGGCGGGTGGATATCCGACGTCTTGCACCGCGACCTGAATGTGACGGTTCCCTGGCAGCCGGTGATGATCGCCGGCATCATCCTGCTCACCGTGCTCCTGGTCGTGGGTGTACAGGTGTCGACGCGCGCCGCGCTGTTCCTGTTCCTGTTCGAGACGATCGTGCTGCTCCTGCTCGGCATCATCATCGTCGTGCGCGAGGCGGGGCATCTCTCCGCCACGCCGTTCGCGCCCCCGGCCGCGGGCAACGGGCTCACCGGCATCGCGACGGCCTTCGCCCTGGCCATCTATTCCTTCGTGGGATGGGAGGCCTCGGCTCCACTGGCCGAAGAGACCGACAACCCGCGCCGCAACGTGCCGATCGCGCTCATCGCCGGCGTCGTCATCCTCGCCATCGTCTACATCTTCGTCTCCTACGCGGTGGTCACCGGGTACGGCGTCGCCCGCATATCTAAGCTGGCGGCCGACCCAAGCCCCTTCTCGACGCTAGGCGCCACGTACTTCGGTCCCCTACGCTGGCTAGTCGACATCGCCGGCATCACCAGTATCTGCGCCAGCACCCTGGCGCTCACCAATACGCAGGGCCGCATCCTGTTCCACGGTGGACGCGTCGGAATCTTCCCGTCGGCGCTGGGGCGCGTCCATGCGCGCTACCACACGCCGTACGTCGCGTTGATCACGTACGCCGTGGCGGTCGTCGTCGCCGTCTTCGTGACGCAGGCCTGGTTGGGCTCGGCCAAGCTGGCCAACGACGGGATCACGATCTACGGCGTTCTCGGCACGTTCGGGACGCTTCCCCTCATCCTCGTCTACGGGTTGACCAACATCGCGTTGATCGTCTACACGGTACGCCACGGGGCGGAAGGGGCCGGCGCCAACGTCCTGACCCGCTACGCGCTGCCGGCGATCGGGACCTTGCTGCTGCTGGCGCCGGCGTGGGACTTCTTCCAGACGACCGCTCCGCCGTTCGACCGCGTGGCCCTGCTCACGGTCGCGCTCTTCGTCGTCAGCCTCGTGTACGGGGTCGCGGTGACGATGCTCCATCCCGAGGCGGCCGAAAAGGCGGGGGTCGCCCTGGGCTAGGGAGGGGGCCGGGGCCAATGGTATAATTACGATACATATTTTTGCTGTTGTGACGCGCCGGAGGGCAGGACGATCGCCGAGAAGCTTATGGTCGTGGACGGGCACGCCGTCGTCCACCGCGCCTTTCACGCCGTGCGGCAAGAGCTCACGACCTCGCGCGGTGAACTGACCAACGCCGTCTTCGGCTTCACCGCCATCCTGCTCAAGGCGCTGCAGACCGAGCGGCCCGACTATTGGGCCGTCTCGTTCGACCGCTCCACCCCGACCTTCCGCCATCAGCGCTACGACGCCTACAAGGCGCACCGCCCTCCCATGCCCGATCCGCTGCGCCAGCAGTTCGTGCGCGTGCGCGAGGTCGTCGCCACCTTCAACATCCCAATCTACGAGCTCGACGGCTTCGAGGCCGACGACGTCATCGGCTCCCTCTCCCGCCAGGCCATGGCGCGGGGTGTGCGGACGATCATCGTGACCGGCGACCTCGACGCGGTGCAGCTCGTCACGCCGGACGTGACCGTGCTAACCCCACGCCGCGCCGCGGACGACATTTCGCTCTACGATGAGGCGGCCGTGCTCGACCGCTACGGCCTGCGCCCGGAGCAGATCCCCGACTACAAGGGGCTCGTCGGCGATACGTCGGACAACATTCCCGGCGTGCGCGGGGTCGGCGAAAAAACAGCGACGAAGCTCTTGCAAAAATACGATACCATCGAGGGGATCTACAGGCGCCTAGCCGAGTTGCCTGAGAAGCAACAGGCGCTCCTCAGCCCCGCCCACGAGCAGGCCCTGGAGAGCAAATTGCTCGCCACGATCGTCGTCGACGCCCCGGTCACGCTCGACCTCGCCAGTTGCCACATCGGCGCGTACGACCGCCCACGCGTCATCCGCCTGCTGACCGAGCTTGAGTTCCGCTCCCTCATCCCGCGACTGCCCGAGGCGCTGGGCGCGCCGGCCGGCCGTGACGGGGCGACGAGCGGCGCGCCCGACGCGGCCCCGCGGCCCACCGCCCCGAAACCCGCCGCGCCGCCTCCGCTCGACGGTCTCTTCGCGGGCCTCGATCTCGACGTTCCGGTAGCCTCGACAACAGTGTCCGACGCAACGGTATCGGTACAGACGCGCGGTGGGCGCGCCATCGAGGTCGCGCGGCCGGCGGCCCCGCGCGAGGCCGAGGAGGAGTTGGAGCCGCCGCTCGTTCTGGGCGTGGCGCGACGGCCGGACACGCAAACCTACGTCATCGACAGCGAGACCGCCTTCGAGGATCTCCTCGGCCGCCTACATCGTCGCGGCGACTTTGTCGTCGACACCGAGACGGATTCGCTCGACCCCATCAGCGCCAAGTTGGTAGGCGTCTCGGTCGCCGCCGAGCCAGGGATCGCCTACTACATCCCCGTCGGCCACACTCAGGGAACACAACTCCCGCTCGAGCGCGTGCTGGAAGGGTTGCGGCCGCTGTTCGAAGACCCCGCCGTCGGGAAGTCGGCGCACAACGCCAAATACGACTTTATGGTGCTGGCTCAGCACGGCGTCAGACTACAGGGCCTCGCCTTCGACTCGATGATCGCGGCCTACCTGCTCAACCCGTCGGGACGCGGCTTCGGGCTCAAAGATCTCGTGGCGACGCACTTCGACGGCCTGGAGATGAGCCCCATCACCGAACTCATCGGCAAGGGCAAAGAGCAGATCACGATGGCCGGGGTCGACATCCATCGGGCAGCGGACTACGCCGGGGCCGACGCCGACTATACTCTGCGTCTGCGCGCCATCCTCGACGCCCAATTGCGCGAGAAAGGGCTCTACGACCTATTCCGCGATGTCGAGACGCCGCTCGTCCCCGTGCTGGCGGGGATGGAGATCGCCGGGATGGACCTCGACGTGCCCTACCTGGAGGCTATGTCGGTACGGCTGCAGGGTGAGCTCGAGCGCCTGGCGGCCGACATCCATGAGAAGGCCGGTCATCCCTTCAACATCAACTCTCCCAAGCAACTCGGCACGGTCCTGTTCGACGAGTTGGGGCTGCCCGTCACCAAGCGCAACAGCAGCGGTCCCTCGACCGACGCCGAGGTGCTCGAAGGGCTGCGCGGCAAGAATCCCGTCGTCGACGGCATCCTCGAATACCGCCAACTCTCCAAGCTCAAGGGCACCTACCTGGACGGGCTGCCGGTCCTGATCAGCCCGGTCGACGGGCGCGTCCACACCGACTTCAACCAGACCGTCGCCGCGACCGGGCGGCTCTCCTCGAGCAACCCCAACCTACAGAACATACCGATCCGCACCGACGTAGGGCGACAGATCCGGCGCGCCTTCGTCGTCAAGGGCGCCGACGAAATGCTCCTCGCGGCCGACTACTCGCAGATCGAACTACGCATCCTGGCGCACCTCTCGCACGACCCCATCCTGATCGACTCCTTCACCCACGACCGCGACATCCACGTACGCACCGCCGCGCTCATCTACGAGATCCCCGAGGACGAGGTGACCCCCGTGCAACGCCGCCTCGCCAAGACGGTCAACTACGCCATCATCTACGGCCTCTCCGAGTACGGGCTCTCGCGCGAGACCGGCATCCCGCGCAAGGAGGCGGGCGCTTTCCTCGAGCGCTACATGCAGACCTTCGCCAAACTCTACGAGTATTTCGAGAAGACGCGGGAGGAGGTACGCGCGCACGGCTATGTGATGACCCTGCTGGGCCGCCGCCGCTACGTCCCCGACGTCTACGCCGCCTCGAAAACCGTGCGCGACGCGGCCGAGCGCGCTGCCATCAACATGCCCGTGCAAGGGACGCAGGCCGACCTCATCAAGATCGCCATGGTGCGGCTCGACGAGCGCATGCGCGCCGAGAGCTTCCGCGCCCGCATGATCCTACAGGTCCACGACGAACTCGTCTTCCGCGTCCCGGTCGACGAGCAGGAGCGCCTGTCGGCCCTCGTGCGCGACACGATGACCCACGCCATGACGCTCGACGTGCCGATCCGCGTCGACGTCAAGGCCGGCCGCAACTGGCTCGACACCGACCCCATCACCGCCGCGGACCTCGACGTCGATCTCCAGGGGAAGCGCGCGCTTGCGCTGTAGACGCGTCCCCGGGCTTGCCAGCGTCTTGGGCCTGGCCGTCGGGGCGCTCTTCTTGCTGTGGGAGATGCGTAACGCGGCGGGGGTGACGTATAGCCACTGGGGGCTCCTGGGCAAGGGCGCGGGCGACGACTACGACGAGGGGGCCTACGTCGTCTCGGCGCAACTCCTGCTCAAGGGCTACCCGCTCTTCCACGCGGTGTTCTCGGCGCAGCCGGCCCTGTTCCTGCCAAGCCTCGCCCTCGTCGTGCGGCTCGTCCCCGACCCGATCGTGGCCGGACACCTCTACGAAGCCCTCTGCGGGTTCCTGGCGCTGGCCGGCGTCCTCCTGCTCGGCTGGTCCGCCTACCGCCCGCTCGCCGGGGTTCTCGCCGCGGGATTGCTGGCCGTCTCGCCCGGCTTCTTGCTCTACGCTCACGCCGTGGAGTCCGAGATGCCGATGCTCGCGTTCTGCGTCTTCGCGGTCGCGGCGGCGCAAGGCTACTACGTGACGCGCCGGCGCGGCCTGGCCGCTCTCTCCGGCCTGTCGCTCGTGATCGGGGCTGAGATGAAGCTGCTCGCCGTCATCGTGGCCCTCCCGCTGGGTCTGCTGCTGCTCGGCGGCTTGTGGAGAGGCTACCGCGCGGGGCGATCCCCCCGCGCCCTCGCCGCCGACGTCGCGGCCTTCGCGCTGGCGCTCGCCGCGCCCGCCCTGTTGATCCTGGCGCTCCTCTCGCCCGCCGACCAACTGGCCCAGGTCGTCACCTTTCACCTTGCCGCCAGCCGCGTGCTGACGCTGCGCCTCGACGACAACGCGCGCGCCCTACAAGTCTTCCTCGGCTACGATCCCGGTCTGCTCCTCGTCGCGGTCGGCGGAGGCCTCCTGGGGCTGGGGTTCGCGCGCGGCGAACGCCGCTATCTGACGCTGGTATACGCCCTGTGGACACTCTCCTCGCTCGTCTTCCTGTGGCGCTACCACCCCCTCATTCAGCACCAGTTCGTGCCGCTCCTCCCACCGCTCGCCCTGCTTGGCGCGGCGCTGCTAGGAACACGCGAGCCCGCGCCCAATACTGTGCCACACACCTCCCGTCGCGGGACAGCAGCGTTCGCCGTACCGACCGTACCGACCCTTGCGCTCGTCGTCTACCTTGGCCTGTTGTTCGCGCGCACGTTACAGATCGACAACCACATCTTCATATCGAGCGTCACGCCGAACCGCGACCGCCTGGCGCGCCTGCTCGACACCGCGACGCGGCCAGGCGACTTTGTCGCCACCGACGATCCGATGGTCGCGCTGACGGCGCGTCGCCTGCTGGCGCCGGGCCTGGAAGACCCCTCGATGGTGCGCATCGCGGCGGGCTACCTGACGAGCGCCGAGGCGATACAAGCGAGCCAACGCTACCACGTCGCGGCCGTCGTGGCCTCGCGCCCCAAGATCATCGCCGGGCGCCTGCGAGGGTCCATCTACTCGTTCTATCTACCGGACTACCTCGCGTGGGCCGCGCGGCACGCCCGCCGTGTCCCCGTCTCAATCCCCGCGACGCGGGTCTACCTGCGCCGCTGACCGTTCCATCGCAGGCATTCTTGATTCCGGCTACACGCGTCTTTCGACAAACCTTCCGGTTGAGGATGGGCGCTCGAGTCGTCGTATCAGCGCCCGTAGCCGCTTGAGCCACGTGTCCGTTCCCAGTTGGTGTTCCCAGATACGCATGACGTGGTAGCCCTGCCGGCGGAGTTGGCGACGTTGCCTGTTGTCTCGTTTGCGATTTCCCTCGATTTTGTTGCGCCAAAACTCCGCCCTGTTTACCGGGGCGCGCCGATTGCATACCGGACACGCATGCCAGAAACAGCTGTCGACGAACACCGCTAAGCGGTATCGGGGAAAGAAAAAGTCGGGCTTGCCGACAATATCCTTGGGATGCTTTTCCCATCCTTCGATACCGTCCTCGATCAACGCGGCCTCGACGCGTCCCTCGGTGGATTTGTTGCCCGCGTTGCGCACCTTCGCCATGCGGGCTGATCGCTCGTCTCTGCTCAATGGGTCGGCTACCATTTTGTTCACCAGGCGCCTGATTACGCGTTGTACTATACTTTTTCAGTATGACAAACGAGGCGTATGGAGAACAGTTACCCGAAGCTGACCAATTGGCGGAGGCCGACTCAGACGAGCAGTGATGGCCGCTCCGCGCTCGTCCCTCGTCCCTCGTCCCTCGTCCCTCGTCCGTTGTAGCAACTACCTTGCCGTCACCAGCGCACGGCTCCTCTGTATTGTCGGCGCCATCCCGTCGATACGTTCGAGATGCCTGTACAACAAGCGTCCGAGAAGCTCCGCCATCGCTACCGGCACGGCGTTGCCCAGCTGCCGCCGGCTTTCCGTCCAGGAGTTGGCGAAGTGCCATTCGTCGGGGAACGTCTGTAGGCGCGCGAGTTCGCGTACCGTAAAATAACGCACCGAGCCGTCGTCGCGGCGTAGCATGTTTTCTCCACCCGGATTGCCGTGATCTCCCGCTTTGATCGCTTTAGCTGGCCAGTCCCACGGACTACCTGTATGCCCTTTATCTCTCGGTTCGCTCATTTTCGACGGTAATAGCACAATTGAAAGGGCGCGCGATGCCTGATCGAGCCTTTGTCGGGGCAAAAGCAAGCTTCGAGAGCCGACCGAGTTCGCGTCAGCGCTGTGCAGCAACCCTACACGTCGATTAGCACAACGACCCGCTTCTGCATGTTGTAGGATCTCATGTTTGACCACTAGATATAGTAGGCGTCAAAGTCGAAAGCCTCCGAGAAAATGAGCGAACCGAGAGCTTTATAGCTTTTGGCGTCGGGAATACCGACATGATTGTCCAGCGGCGGCTCGGGATTATAATCGATAGGTTCGGGCAAATCCCTTAGCGCGTCGCGCACCGTGCGCCACCTCTGTTCGGTGGGCGCGAAGAATTTAGACAACCTGGCAACGCGCGCGGACAGTTGGGCGGGGACGGCGGGGCGCGCTAGACCATGCTCCGACCAATAAGATCCGTCGACGCACTGTGCGTAGAGCAAGGCGTCCGCCGAGTGTGTCGGCTCGGGGAATGACCATTGAACGCCAAGATCGTGGCGAAACCTGACGATAAAGACACGATGACGTTCCTGCGGCACGCCGAAGTCGGCGACGTTGTACAGACGCCACTGTACATCGTATCGACACTCCGGAGTTTGACGCCACGGCGCCCTATCAACCGCGTCTCCCGCGGCATGATACTCCGCGAGCCGCGCTTTGTGTTCGCGCCACCCTTCATCCGGTCTTTGCGTGACGTACGGAAGGGCTAGCTGTTCGATAATGTAGTCGAAGTGACTACTCCCACGGGTAAAGCCTGTGGGCTGCTACGGTCTTGCACCGAGACTCTGGAGCCCCAGAGTCACTATGTTGCTGGCCGCGTTGTGATCCCGCCCGATCTCTCGTCCGCAGCACGGGCAGCGATACACGCGGTCG
>JAABUO010001625.1_pt1 | contig 28760 bp, 35 predicted proteins | sample 5559291 | NCBI WGS metagenome assembly JAABUO01 (sample SAMN10711878, study PRJNA513372) | rock metagenome | isolation source: Antarctica rocks | place: Antarctica: Victoria Land, Finger Mt sud | reverse complement strand
TGACTGAATCTGCAGCTTGAGCTGCAGCATTTCTGCCGACAACCAGCACTTTGGTCTTCTTTGTGCTGATTGTAAGCCCCCAACGCAGAAATGTGGCATCCATGGTAATGACAGCTTCCCTGAGCTTCTCAGCGGTGTCACATGCCAAGGAAATGTCATCAGCATACAGCAGAATCCACATCAGCACCTCCTCTGTGGGGTTCTTGCAGTGCATGAGTTGGCCGTCTATCTTGTAGCAGATGGTGACGCCAAGCCGCTGCAGCTGTGGTAGTAGCTGGCGAATGACTGAGTCAAGACAGACATTGAACAAGGGTGGAGCAAGCACACATCCTTGCTTGAATCCAACACTTGTGCCAACTGGGGCAGAGTCAACCTCGCTGCGGATGACTGCTGAGTGATGCGTGTGGAGGTCCCTGATGAGAGCAACAAGCTTTGGGGGTGCACCCCTGCTGAGCAAGATCTGCCAAGCCATAGTGGATGTGCTATAATTCATTAGGATTACTGTCCTGGTTCATGCCATCAGAACTCAATACTGTGTTGCACAGTTCAGTTGTCAACAGACCAATCTTCTCTGAATGATTACTGTTCTACAGACTTTTGTCCCTGATATATTGCTCCAAACTCCAGGATCTTCACCAGGGTCTCACACAGCCGGGGTCTGCTCATACGCTGCACGAGTACTTGAGACAGCACGCGCATAGTTCCTGGAATTGTTTGGATACCCAGACTAGTCTCTGCTCCCCCGCTTCCTGGGTGCCGTATGCAGTGACCATGCATTAGACCAATTTTCAGCTTGGTGTCATTTGCTTCAATGTTTGGAAGTATAAGCTGCCATACGGAGATGAATCTGGACAGAGCTTGGTTTGTCTTGTCGACCTTGTAGATTGGACGCTGCCTTCTCGCCTGTTTTGCACATTTACTCCGCCAGTAGTTGTGCCAGAACCAAGATGTGTTATGATCACTTGGTTGAGCTCGTATCGCAACTCCAGCATCCAGGCAGAGTCTTGCTCTGCGTTGGGTGGGTCTTGGCTTACAAGCAGATACAGGGTATGCGAAGGCTCCTTGCTCAGGACACATATCATCTTGGCCATATCGACAGCCATAGCAGCGCTGAAACGGAACCTGTTGGCATCAGTACTGTACTGGTGCCTTGTCCGTCAATACGATTTGTAATCAATGCATCGATATCGCAGTGCGAGGATCTGTCGTCAAGTGTCACGATAGGCGTTTGCACAGCTGCAGTGTATTCGCTGCCTCTACAGCAGAACGTCTTTAAGCAGTGCCCGATATGGAGTGAGCTGTCAAGCGCTTGACTGCCCGTTGCAACGGGCCTGTGGCCTGCGGCATGCATAGCACATGCACCAGGCTTTTTGAAGGACTACGTACAGCGCATGTACATGGTCGTCAGTCTGCTTTGCACGTCCAGGAAGGGCTGACCTAACACTTGTAATTAGCTTTTCACCCTGCGTCGCAAGGCGCAAGGCATTCTGCCTACAGACTGTCGCAGCGCGTTCTGCGCAACTTTTCGCCACAAGCAATAGGCGAGCTCGACTTCACACGTCAGCACTACCCATGTCCGTTCTCGACATCTTCTCTGAGACAGTTGATCTGAGGCAAGCCTGCCTGATAGCGACCGGCGTATACTGCTTGTGGAGACTGGGCACCTTCATCAGGTTGGTGTTCACTGACATCAAGCAAGCAATCAAAGTGACCCTGCAGCGCTCAAGTCTACGTGTCACAGGGCTGACGCAGACCTCAGCCTTTGGACCAAGCGTTTGCCGCCAAAGAATGCATTTGAAGATCAAGTGGTCTGGATCACCGGAGCAAGCCAGGTGAGTCCTTTAAGCACTGTGACTCTTTTGCAAGGCATACATGTGCTCTCATTGCTCTTGACCTTTCATGCTGTTCTGTGCGCTGCTGTGTTTCTCATACCCATGTCCATAGTCAACATACCTATGGTGTTACTCACCAGACTGGTTTACAGGTCATTGCTTACGTGTGCAGGGGTTAGGGGAGGAACTAGCACATTACTTTGCAGCCCATGGCGCCCGCCTCATTCTCTCATCGAGAAAAGAGGAACAGCTACAGGTGAGATTCGGATTCCCTTGTTAGAGACGAGCAATTCCTTCACAATGAAGCAAGGGCTCTTCCTGGTGTTCCAGAGCTTTATTGCATGGACATGTCCAAACCTGGCAGCATTACAATAATGTGAGCCAACTTTGTCACCAGAACAGATGCAAATAGGGTAAAATGCTCATGCAATCCAACCTATCTTTTGAGCTATGGCCTCAAGTCCCTGTGGTATCGGCAACGCATTGGTGGTGCATGCCGACACCTGATTTGCAAGCATGAAGTTGTCATCAGATAGTCCCAAGCCATACATGCATGGAGGCCCAGCTTGCATTGCCACACCTCTCTTGTGCTGTGACTCATAGTCTTACAGTTTCAGCTTGACTCCTTCATCATAGTAGCCAGCTATGGGGTGCATTGCCACGCATCTCCAATGTCAAAACATGACTGATCCTTGATTGGTGAGAAGTGTCCCCCTGACAGAATCAGTTGCTGCCCTTCTTATTTTGCTCGCCCTCAGAGAATGTCAAGATACAATGTAGTAGCAAGCAAGCTGCTTATACAACGACGGTCATGCATCCTTGCTGAACACACTGGCAAGCAGGCCCCTGATAACCCAAGGTATTGCCGTCCAACTGTTGCTTTGCCTTCAGAGGGTGAAGGCAGAGTGCATTGGCAAGCATGCGCCTGATGGGATCAAGGTGTTGCCGTTTGACCTGATTGGCCCACCAGAGGAGCTCCAACAAGCAGCAGCTGATGCTGTACAGGCTTTTCCAGAAGCATCGCTTGACTACCTGATTCATAACGCAGGTAGTGACTCCTTTGGTTGTACTTAAGTCAGTAGGCCTTTGCACAAATTAGCCACCAGCTTCAACTCTGCGTATAATGTTTGACTGTTGCCAGACTGTATTCTGTCTACCAAAACTGCCTATGCTGAATGTCCAGAGGACCATTACATACTAGGTGTGTAAACAATTACGTAAATGTCTGGGTTCTTACCAGCATTCAATGTTGGTCAGCATCACTATTCCAGCACTAGCCTTGAGCTGTATTGTTGTCTGGCACACGCTCTTTGCACTGCAAACTAAAAATGTCTGGCCGCCATTCTGGTGTAGGTAGCACAGCAAATACTAGTACCAGTCACACTTTTGTGAGGCAAAGTAGTCCTCAACGACTGCTTCCAGAGCCTTCATTCCCCAGTGCAGACTCATGCATGCCAGTACAGCAGCCATTGCACTGACAGCAGCCATTGCACTGACAGCAAGAGCGAAGCTAGTCCAAGCTGCAAAATTGTGCCCAGGCCATCACCAGCTACAGCTTGTAGCCTTTTGCCCAGTCCATATGCCTTCTGGCCAGTCTCCTGTGCCTTTCAACCAATTGCTGTCTGGCTATAGGTGCCAGTCAGCACGCCTTGGCTGAGGACACCTCACCAGATGTAACTCAGAAGCTCTTCCAGCTCAACACTCTGGCGCCGATCAACCTCACACAAGCCCTGCTGCCTCACATCCTCAACTCCAAGCCTCCCTCTCAGTCAGCAGGCCATGCACCATCCCAACCCCGAGGGGACAGTACTGGTCCCCATCCACTGCCATTGCCAGCATCTCAATCCCAAGGGGACCCTGCTGATCCCCGTGCAGCCTTGACAGCATCAGGGCCGGCAAGGCAATGCCACATTGTGGTTGTGAGCTCCATGGCTGGCAAAGTGCCCTCGCCAGGGCAGTCTGTGTACAGTGGGTGCAAAACAGCCCTCATGGGCTACTTTGCCTCCCTCCAGACTGAGCTGTCAACAAGGTAATAAATGTTATAGAAACCGTTATAGGCGCTCAAGCAGGCAATCAAGGTCCAATAGCAGCAAGCTTACAATGCAATAGGGCATTGAGACCGACGCAACAATATCAGGTGTGGCTTTGTTCTTGGTGCAGAACGCAAAGTTTGGATTGCTGTTGCAAAAGTCACTGCTGTCAATGGGCATGCTGCATCAGTCCCAAGTGCTGCAGGGCATCTTAGACTTGCCTCATGACATTGGCACACTTTGGCAATTTGCTGCAGGCATGTTGCTGCATTGTTGTCTAGCTACCACAATTTCAGAATCACCATTGGATGCTGAGACAGACCTCAGCGACATGTCACAAGCATGTAAACGCATGGTTTGACTTGGCGCACTGTTGGCTGGCTGTTACAGCAACAGCTGCATCAGAGCGCTCCAGAATCACCACCAAACACTGTGATAGGGTGCAAATGCTTCATACACATGCCTTTTCTTACGTTTCTTAGCATCATGCAGTTCACTGCTGTAGTTTTCGTTTGCCAATGATGGTCTTGGCAGCGTTATAGATGCCAAACCAGCATTCTTCTTTTGATTTTCTTGGTGGAAAACAATGTTGTGGACGAGACAGCATTCTTCAGCGTCACATGTTGCTGCGTGCCTGAAAAGCTCACATTGCTGCTGCAGGGGGGTCACAGTGACAATCTGCTGTCCAGGGCCAGTAGCAACAGGTTCACCAGAACAGCCCCGGGCGATCTACAATGGAACCGGTCTCATCACCACAAGCAGCAGCGACAAGGGCTCCAGCAAACGCATGTCCCCACCCAGAGTTGCAGAGCTGATAGGCAAAGCTACCTACCACAGAGTTGATGAGTGCTGGATTGCAAGGCATCCTGTGCTTCTCATGGGTGAGTATCCTCAGCAGTGTTTTGCAGCTCAAAGCAATCTCAGGCCTTGACTGTGTGGGTTTAAAATGCTCACAAACGTCTGTTGTTGTCACTTGAGGGTGCTCTATCAGTAGACACGGCAAGCAATGCAGCTTTGACTGCTTTTTTTTGCTGTAAGCAAAGCTTGAGGGTGGTTTTGTCTAGTGCACAGGGTTACAAATGGCAACCGGTATTAGTCCACACCACAAAGATTGTGCATTGAACAGGTGTGCTTTGCCAAAGCTATGCAAGAAAAACTAAATTGCGTATTCTTGCAATGTAAAACCCTCCTGAAGCGCACACTGACATTCTGCTGCACAGGTATGCGTGCATCGCTTTCTTGAACGCACAATTCACAGGTTTTGCTGACCTTGGTTTGGCTGCAGGATAGTGTTTGATACAGACTTCTGGATGACGAGGCAAAATTCCTATGGACATTCATTTGGTTTTGGCCTGTGCACTACAGGTTACCTGATGCAGTATTTTCCATCCCTGGGGATAGCTGTGATGAAGAAGATTGGACCAGGGAGAGCAGCACAGATGAAGGGGGGTAGCAGTGGGTATGATGTCAAGTCAATGCTGTTCAAGAGTAAGACTGGTGGCAAGGATGAGTGATCATGAGTAATGCTGAATAATTGCCTCAGTCATGAGTGTGCTGGCCTACTTTACATTTCATCATCTGTCAATGTTGAGTGACAGGCAAAGCTCCCTAAACCATAAATGTAATTTTGCCAACTCTGCATAATGGTGGAAGTGAAAGCAGTCACAGGGCATCTGTGCACACATGCTGAAGGAACGAGCCAGCTGACATTTGAACTGCAATGTTTTTTTACAAAGCTAGGACAAACAAATGTGCAGGGGTAAGGTTGAGCGTCAGCTGGCATAACAGGCCAAGTCAGGTGTGTCCCTGATATGCAGTGGCTGACAAAATGCGTGTTGGCTAGTAGATTGACAGCGAAATTCTCTTGGTCATGATAATGAAATACTATTATGATAAGGCTGCTTTAGTTTCCCAGGGTCTGCTCAGAGCAGAGCTTGCTTGGATAGAGGTGAAAACACCTTCCTGACACATGTGTTGCACTGCATGTTGCGCATGGCACTAACGTTGCACTGTATGTCACGCTGGTTGAGGTGTGTTGAGAGATGTCAGGACAGTGTGTCTGAACTCCAGTTGCATTGCTCTTGGATTTGGCAACAGCCTGGGCCACAAAGTGTTCACACTGCTTCAAGCAGCCTCAAGCTGCCTCAAGCAAGTTGTTTAAGGACTTTGCAGTACATTTGTCTTTTGCAAAGTATAATGCTGCTTGGTCCTCCCTTGGACTCTGTTCCCTGCTGCTTAATCCTTGTAGCCGGTGGACCTACAGCTGTCAGCCGACAGCTTCAAGTTTACAGCTCAGCCAGACGCAGATACCTATCCTGGTAATGTCACACATTGCATAAACAGCACCCTCAGGCGCGGAACACGAGCTCCTGCTCAAACACGATCCCTCGGGATTGCGCTCCAGAGTTCATTTTCAATTTGTTGAACTGATCCCACAAGCTGAAGAAGTGCATTTTCCTCCTGCTGTTGTGCAGTACCGTGGTCTCGGAGCTCCAAAGTGTCAAGGCCGAGATGACATGACCGAGGCACTTGTCGAACCAAGTTCTCGGATCAGTCTACCACCCATGACAAACGAACCGAGAGCAAGCGCGAGCCGCAAGCGAAGAAAGGCGTCAAATTTCTCGTTCGCTTCCTGCAAGTATCGTCGTCCTTCTTACCAGCTTCTCGATCCTACAGCTGGTGATGGGCAAGGCCCCCACAACAGGTGCGTGGTCATCGCCAAAGGGCTTCAGATCTTGCTTTTGTCATTATCCAATGTCTCGTTGCACACGCAGGAGCTCGAAAGCAGTATCGTCACATGCGCTTAGTCGAGGCCAACCTATGAAGTCGTTCACCCTCCCTGCCGTGGTGCTCAGTGGGCTGGTGGCTGGCCTCCTTGCATGGCCCAGGAGAAAAAGGCACAGGTGCATCAGTGCACATTGTGAAGTGTTGAGTGAGAAGCAAACACACCCAATATACCATGACAGAATGTCCTTCGACCCTCATCCTTGTTCCAGCTTACACATTCCTGACGTTATCATGCAAAAAAGGCAAGGGCCTACCTGAGAGATGTATCAACACAAATTGTGACCTGCTACATTCCAGACAATTGCATGCAAGGTAGTAGCTCCATGCAGTCCACTTTAATGGCATATGGTGTTCCCTTGCAGAAGGTTCTTGTGCTTGCATGTTGTGGTGCTACCTCATTATGTGATCCAACTTTGTCACTACAGGGTCAGCAGTGCCCCAGCAGTACCTCGAGCTAAGTTGCTTGCCACGGCAGGAGCAGCAGTATGTCCTCCTCTTCTGTTCATGAAACAGCCTGGTTGCATGCTGTCATATAAGTTATTGTTGTGCAAGACCATGTCATACACAAGCGCACTTGATTCCACAAAGCATTGTGTGCATTGCACCCTCTGTCAGGACTGCTTGGCACATTCTGGCAGACACAGTTGCTGAGCGCTTTTGGTCATCTCAGTCTGCTGCCCAGTGCACAGCCTTTGAAGTCTTCACTGCAGGCTGAAAGCAGACACAGGGCATACGAAGAGAGACAAAGAAGGCGAGCCCCTCGTCATGACATTCCACATAGGCCAGGTAAGTGGGTGATTGTTCAGCTGTGCATGTTGCTGGTCTGAGCCACCCACTGATACAGGTGAAGACCCTGGTACATATCAACCCTGTGATATTCAGATGATAACTTGAAGCTGCAAATCTACTTTTGCACCTACGCAGCTGGCAAGCCTGCGTGGCATGCAAATGCTCACAAAAACATAAAATGATCATGCTGTATGCACATCTGGCATTTTGTTGACATGCTGCATGCATTCCATACCATGAATTCAAGGTCCAATATGTAACTGCATACTGACTCAAAGCAGTGTATAGCGTGCAGAATGCACCATGCAATGCAATGAAAATATCCCTGCAACTTAAACTTCACCGTGTGTAGGCGCAGCAACATCATCAGCATCTGGTCCCAGTCAAGCAGCAAACACAACACAGCAGCGTTCCTGCAGCCATCCAAAAGTTGGCAATGGGTCCTCACAATCAGCACAAGATGCTGTACCCAGGGTAGCAATGAGGAGACAAGAGTTACAGCAAGACGTCACAGACCCTGGCAGCACAGGCTCTTCATCAGATGTTGCGTCTTCAAGCAGGCAGGGTTGATCTGGTGCTCTCACAGACTCTGCTGTAACGTCAACCCTGGACCTGATCCTGCTTCAAGCAGCCTTACAGATCTCTGACTCGACCAGCCCCTATGCGTCATCTTTCAGCACTGCCAGTCAGACTGTTCAGATGCCAGATGAAGAAGAGGAGAGAACACAAAACACAGACAAGGAATTTCTCTCTGAGGTTGATTTGGCTCTTGCACTTGCCCTTGTGCAGTCAATGCCATGGCATGCACCATCTCTGGACAGACCATCAGCATCCAACAGCAATGAGGCTGATACTGAAGCCTCTGCTCCACCTATGTCTAGTCAGCAAGCCCAAGCCCTACAGAGGGCACAACTGGGTTGCCCTAGGGTTGCAGGCAGAAACCCTACAGCTGCAAGTACAAGTGATGACACTTCACAAGAAGATTATGACCTCTGGAACCCGCCACAGTGTCAAGCCAAGCTGACGTGCAATTGTCTCCCTGGGAAACAGCAAATGTATTTGACAGCAGACTACAACCGCACCCTGGCAGAGCACACTTGGACACAGGTAACCCATTATGAATTGGTCTGTGTTTTGTTCGATGGAAATCAAGCAGCATCAAGCTCTTCTGCATGCATGGCACATCATCTCTGTAATTGTGCCAGTGACTTAACTGCTCAAAGATCAGCTGTTTTGCTGCATAGTATTGAACAGTGCTGCCACTTGCTTCATTGGCATGTCATGTCACAAGAGATACCACCGATACAAGCTCTGGTTTCATACAGATTTTAATTTCTCTATGTTGTTTCTCTTTAGGGAACAGTAGCTGCACCCTTATTGACCGCCGCTTTGCAAAGCGGCTGGGACTTGTGAACTTTGACTACAGACCCACTCAAGCACACTGTGGCACAACAAGGGTGTCAGGGGTAGTGCATGGCGTCTACATTGATGTGCCCATCATTAACATATAGTATGAGATCAAAGGTACCTTATCAGCAAGCCCTTTGTGCAGCAGTGCACTGCACAGCATGGTTGCAACTGTCACATTGCATGTAATCAGTATCAATTAGGATCATGTGCATTTGCAGGGGAATGTGTGTGAGCCTACCATGCATACCAAATCTTGCAGACTGGAGGTTGCTCGATCAAACTTGCATCTGCTGATGTTGCTGTAATGAGTCTGTATCATTATGCAGGTGTACAAAGTGATCAAGCCCAGTCAACAAATTGGCAACTTTGAGATCATGTCAATCAATAGTTGCACATGTTGTTATTGCCAGACAGCCCATAATGCATCTGTTTTTGCTAATGGAAAACAACTTGTACCAATCTTGGCCAAAAGTATGTGTGTGTATGTAGGCCAAAAAATTACCCTAGGGCAGGGCTTTCTGACCAGGGCAGTCGCAATTTATGGGACCTACTCATCTCCTGCAACGAGATCAGGTTTTTTGAGTCAGACGGCTTCAGGTTCTCAGCTACACGCCATTGAAGCAATGAGAACCCAAACCATTGATCAGCAATGTATGCAATCACAGGTTGAGCAGGATGAGACGCTGTCTGCAGGGAATCGGCTCCCAAATGCTTGCATCAAAGTGTATGTCCTGTTTATACTTCTTCATGCATATCAATTTTATACTAGGTATCCATCCAAACCATGTGTCAATTAGATAATCTGGCAGATGATGATCAGCAAAGATCACAAAAGATTTGCTATGATTATGATTTGGATCAAGTGAATGCTCATGGAGAAAAGTTTTGTATCTACAGTATTTCAATGTGCACCTGGCAAATCATGACTACAATCATTCAATGTAACAGTGTGGCAGTGTATTACAGTGTATTATTGTGAAGCAAACCTATGTGTGGCCTGGTCTTGACAGTGATGTGAAGCAGTTTGTGGCTTCACACGACTTCTGTCAGAAGAACAAGACCTCTAGCGCAAAGCCTACTGGGTTGCTGCAGCCCTTGACCGTACCAGAGTTCAGATGGCAGAGTGTGTCAGTGGACTTCATCACTCAGTTGCCTGAGACTGCTGCAGGCCATGCGGCTATTGTGGTGTTTATGGACAGGTTGAGTGGTAATACAGTGGTGGTAGGCGGTGTAAGCTGAAGTGTGTGCCACAGGATGTATGCGACTCATCGATGCAGGCAACAATAACTCATATGCCACCTCACCAACACGCTTGACCACTTCAAAAGGGCCTAGCCACTTGTTCAGCAACTTCTTTGTTGCCAAAGGAGACAGCTTAATGCCTGAGCATGTCTTCCAGTTTACGATTGGCACGCTCTGTCTGTCCATCAGACTGTGGGTGACGGGATGAAGATAAACCAGGCCCAACTCACAAAATTCACACCACCAGCTGAACTGTTGACAGCTAGAGAAAAATCCTGCCATTTTGGCGAAGGGCAACCAAACGGCAGGCCAAATAGTAGACAAGCGCTGACACAACATTGACGTGCTGGATCTGACTGGATAGTTTCATAGAGCGATGTTCCCTTTTCTGACCCACCCTCGTGTTGGCTGTTGTCAAACTTCAAAGATGGCCCCTGTACTCCGCCCTGGAGCCCTAGGGGCCTACACAGGGTCATGTCGACCTGCTCTGATCGCTGCTACCAGCGTCCTGCCACCAACGGCCTGCCACCAGCGGCCTGCGACAGGAGCTGAAAGTGCGTCGTCAGTGGCGTACAGCAATTGTCTCTGTTGCACGATCATTGTCGAACGTCGTCCACTGCGTTACCCCAGACCAAGATGACCGAGGTGAGGCAAAAGTCGCAGGCTGTACCATATGCTCATGTTCTTTCCGCGCGTGCGTTAGGGTCACGCGCAAGAGTCGTCTAGCTCGAAATGCGTATTTACGCTGTGCTGTCATCCTGGAATGTATTCGCTTTCCTCCGCTGATCTCTCTTGGAGGTGCCGCAGGTTGCTTTGAAAGTTGGTATGTCTTGCCAGGGATGTGTTGGTGCTGTTGACCGAGTACTAAAAAAGATGCCAGGTGAAACAAGCAGTCAGCCCACAGTGCGTGCCAGCTGACTGCATATACTTGCTGAACAGTTTCAGTCTATCTTGCAGGTGTAGAGTCAGTCCACATAGATTTGCCAAGTCAGAAGGTGCTTGTGAAGGGCAATGTAACTCCAGAGGCAGTTGTGCAGCAAGTATCTAAAACGGGCAAGCCAACAGAGCTATGGAGTTAGATCACAAAGCATTCATGACCTTTCCACATGAATGCAGCAAAGGAGTTGTGCAGGAAGGGTCATTCCCCAAACAACTTTACTTGCTTGCTTGCTTGCTACAGAGCGCATGTGTCATACACGGTGGCGGCAAGCAGAACATGCTTTTGATCAGGCTGATTCTTCTGCTTGTTATGTTGTTTATTTTGGTGTGCTCAGACGACATTGTGCTGTCGGTTTTGACTTGAATGCTCGCACAAAGTTGCAGAGAAGGTCCTCAAAGTGTCTAATGAACAAAGCGGCTTCACTGCCACAAACGACAGTGCTTTTCTGCTTGGCTCTTTTCTGCATTTGCATTAGCTACAGTAGAAATAGTGCTGAAAACCTGCCTTCTCAATGTTTAGATCTGGCCAGTTGCTTGCCACCTATTGTTGCCATTTCTGTGCGACGTTATTCGAGGCTGCCCATGAATTCGGGACAATCGACGAGTGTAGACATTTCGTGTCTAGCAGCAACTCATGGCCACCATGCAAGAATCATAGACGTGGCATGCCGTTCACAATAAAGTAGGTGAAGAGCACTTTTTTCGCTGTTGGGGTCAGGCTGTACACAGCACACAACCTCCATTGCAAGCTCTTAAGATATGCCGCAGCAAGTGTCCAGCGCTGCTGACACTTGAGACTGATCAGAGACACTTACATAGTACCAAGAATTGGGTCTGCATAAAAATGCAAGCTAGCAAACAAAGTAGCTTGGTCCTTGACAGGACTCATCTCAGCGCATACAAAGCAAGGATTGAATTCTGACTGGCAAATGCCAGCTCCTCCTGACTGAATCAGACGCCGAAGAACAGCAGACCAAAAGCACTGAGCCAAAGACCCACTGAAACTGACACACACTGCTTATGGGCCCAAGGCCACATAACTTGTTGGTCCATGCGTATGATGGTACCCACATCTAAAAATTTGAAAGCTCGACACTGACAGCATACATGCATACTGAGAGCTTTGTCAACCATTATGTTCAGTAAATGCATGCACCAGAGATGTGCTGCGCGCCTAGTACACGTAACCCTTCTCGTAGGTGGACTCGCCAGCTGCCTTGTCTTCCTGGGATGAGTCATACTTGCCCTGCTGGGCAGCTGAGTTGGCAGCTGCACGCTTGATCAGAGCATCCTGTGCTGCGCCCCAGTTGGCCTCCTCACCCTTCCATGTCTTCAGGACACTGTTTTGCAGGGCACGGGCATATGAGAAGGATACATGCCATGGGTTTGGTGACTGGTTCATTGCATTCAGGTTGAGGGTGGCCTCAAGCTCTGACTGTCCTCCTGAAAGGAACATGATTCCGGGGACTGCAGGGGGCACTCTCCTCTTCAGCAGGTTCAGTGTGTACTTGGCAACAGTCTCTGGGGACTCCTGCGCAAAGCAGAAACACAACATTCAGCAGACCAAATGCCAGCAGGTAAAGACAAACACTCAAGTCGCTCATAAAATCTGCACAGTGTTGCTGAGCGTCCATGCAGCCCTGGAAACCCCTTGACAGCACCTTGAGGGTGGAGGTTTTTCTTACGCTGTGTGTTCAGTGTACAGGAGCCATCATGCAGCTGTCAAATGCTTTGACACGACACAGACTCCTGTTCTGCATTGTATGCCGCACTGTTCTGTCATTTTGTGCTGAGCTGCAAGCCGATTACGAAATTCATGAGATCAACAAGATTCTGGGCTTTGAGTCAGCCCTTGAAACACAAGGTGCGCATGATGCTGTTCTTGGGATGCCTACATTGCTATAGGTAAGATGCTGCTAAGGCCTGGATGCAATGCTATACAAGATATGCATACTGCACAACATCTTCAGCAAGCCTGGAGAACATGCAGCTCTTTTCAATCCTGAAAGGTCTATATGTTTACAAAATACAGTGGAAGTCTGAACCAAAAAAACGCCTGGAAACGTGTTTCTACATTGGGAAGACTGACTACCAGACTGCCACACATGAAGGCAACGCTGACCTCCAGGTTTGCGCACATTTATAGACAGTACTGGAAGTTTGTTTCATACCTTTTTGCCAGAGTCAGCTCCGGGAGTGACCATGGAAGGCTTCAACAACATACCCTCAAACAGCACCTTGTTGTCTGCCAGGTACTTGAAAGTTGCTGCCCAGATCTCCTCAGCAACCTCGGCAGTCCTGCAAAGACAACATGTTGTCAGTGTATTTGCAAAAGGCCAGATAGTGAACACTGTCTGATGATGTGGCTCCATGCACATGACTGAAAAGGAACAGAAATATCCCTTATTTGCCTGAATTGTCTAAACATGTGCAAGGCTGGCCAAAATTGTGACTGTGATTCAAACAGAAGTAGCATTGTGTAGGTGTAGGTGTCTGGTCGCCCTGCTCGTTAAGAAGATGCAAGCACCTGAAGGTTGTTGCTATGCCATGAAGGCTGGGCAATATAGCTGATCTGCCAATAAATCTGCAACTAGGTATAGCAGATCAAAACCCATGTACATAAGGCCAAGCTGCTTGCACCAATTACCTCTGGATGTCGTGGTCACCGTCCAAAAGGACCTCTGGCTCAACAATGGGCACAAGGCCAGCAGACTGAGCGATGGCAGCATATCGGGCTAGACCATAGGCGCAATCCATTGCTGCAAGCTTGCTGGGTCCAGCTGGGATTGATACTACTGACCGCCACTTGGCAAAACGTGCGCCCTGCTTGTAATACTCTGCGCATCGCTGCTCTAGTCCATCTAGGCCCTGGCACCAGGACTCGCCGTTGCTGCCGGGCATAGGCACCAAACCCTTGTCGACCTTGATACCGGGGACAATGTTTTGGCTCTTCAGCACGTCTGTGAACTTCTTGCCGCTCTTGTCTGACTGGTATAGAGTCTCCTCGAACATAATAGCTCCACTGATATACTTGCCTAGGCCTGGGGTTGAGACAAGCAGCTCACGGTATGCTTTGCGGTTGTCCTCAGTGTTCTCCATGCCAATGCTGTCCAACCGCTTGCCGCAAGTGCCGTTTGACTCGTCCATAGCAAGGATACCACGTCCGGGACTAGCGATGGTATTCTGCAATGCAGCAGCTTAGGTCAGGCAGTGGATAGATCGCGGCGGACGTGACTTGTAATGCCAGCAGTTGACAAGGCTGTGATAACCACACATGCTGGGCCTCGTCGTTCGACACACAATACAGTCGAGAAACATACCGCCGTCTGGATAAGCTCCTCATCATAAGCACCAGCCCTCACAGCAACAACGCCTCTGTTTGCCACGCGTGCCTGCTTCTGGGCCACCACAGTCTTGGTGCCAAGGAAGGATGAGGTTTGGGCGAGCATTGTGGCGACCATTTTTAACAACAAATTGCAAACAACAGCTTGCAGACACTTCTTCTGGCAGTTATCAAGTTGCAAGCGTAGACCGCTGGGGTAGATAACGGTGGCTGGGCATTCTTTATTACTTATCCACCCTGAAAACGGTGGCCACAGTGCACGAGTAAAGATTTCCCATATTGAAGCAGAGCACCGCCAGGGGCTTCAAGTGATGGTAAGGTGTAGTTGGACGATGATTCTCGCAGGCTTTGCTCGAAAGCGCCCCAGGCATGTTGCAGATTGCCCCAAGGTGCAGAGCTGCACGGGCAAGATAGCAAATTGATCTCACAAAGCAACGACCGACAAGCGCGACAGCTTCAGCAATCTCAGGTAGGTGTACACTGTGAATTACAGCAGTATCGTCAGATCTGCCGTCTATCGTCACCAGCGCACCAGCGCTTTGCTAGACACTCCGACTGAAGGTGCACTGACTTCTTCTTCGTAGAGCTTCATCGCGCTTGACTTATGAGATCGATTGGCGTGTTGGCGACAGGACAAGCCATGTTGCATTCACACCGTGCTCCTCCACAGAGTGGCGGTCAACGTGCATGCCTCTTGCATACCCTTGCACAGCCGGCTCTTCGAGCGCAGAACCACTCTAACAGAGCAGAAAAAGTGGTGCGGAAAGCTACTCAGGTGGACAGTGAAGTTCGTCAGCGGCTTGAGACGACTGGGGCCATTGTCACTGATCAAGCTGTACCAGAAGGTCACAAGGGACTGCATGGATTCTTGTATGGTGAGGGTGGAGCTGAGGAGCACGACTCTCAGTCACGATACAACTTCAGAGAGGTACCAGTTTTGCTGCTGACCTGCCACGTGGTGCTTGGATGATTCACAAATTGCTGTGTGAAAGTTGATCTGGTATCCTGCAGGGTCAAGATGACGGGACTTCCTCCATGTCAGTGGAGGAATACCTCCAGACGCGAGATGGCGAGAAGCCTCTTGGAGTCTATGCTCTGTACGATGCTCACAATGCTGTGCAGTATATTGGCTACTCCCGTAACATGGTCTTGGCTGTCAAGGTACTCTACTCGCCATGTTGCAGCTGCCACTCTGTTGCATCTCTCAACCAAGCTTGTCACAGCATATGTCATCAGCTGTGCCATGATGGCTCCAAACCATACATGCTGTGCACAACACGCTTATAGGTGTGTGGCTCAAAAGACTTCAATGTCTTTGTGTCTGTATTTTTGCAGAATCACCTGCAAAGGGTTGGTGAATCACGATGTGCTTTTGTCAGAGCCATGGTCTTTGCCAATGCAGCCATGGCCTCCAGGACAAATCTTGAGAGGGAGATGTTCAGCTGGATTGATAGGGAGGGTGTCATTCCTCCAGGCAATGGCCTCGAAAAGGATCTCTGGGATGTGAGTCTTTTGCATCAACAGCAATGCTAGTCATCAACCTTACTGTCCACAGGTTGTGCTGTCAGCGGTGTTCAGTCAGCAATGGCTGCAGTCCAGAGATGACATGTCAACACGCATGTCTTATCATGGGTACATTACTGCATTTGCTCTTCCATATCAATGCATGCATCAGCTTCTTACAAGCAGTCAAAATGCAGCAATAGACTTGCACAGCATAACATGACTCATGGCCTTGTCTGTCACAGGGCCAAGCAACAGCAAAGGTCATGTCCCCTGCTGAAATGGCAGAGTATGAGGAGAAGAAGCTGAAGATGCGCAAGGCCATGGGAGAAAATCTGCATGATGATGTCCAAGGTGTGTAGTCTCATGCCTTGCATCGCCTAGCTTCAGCTGTCCATGCACATGCGCATGTGGCACTGACTTCACATGCAGGATACTTACCACAAGCATGTTTGCCTTCCTACGCATATGTTTTGTATGAATGGCAAGCAGATTGCAATCAAAGCCGTAGCTGACTACTTGCAGGTAGCTTACAGCTGCATTCCTGGTTGTTCTTGCCTTGACTAGGACCCTCATGGCATTTATCAATACGTTCTGAATTATTCACAGAGTGGACCAATGGTGCAAGCTTCATGCTCTCACTGTCGCGTGCAGATGTGATGCAGCTAAAGCTGCCTCGTGTTCTGTTGCACTAGAGTTATTTTTTGCAAGAAGTGCGATCATTTGGCAGCATGTGACCTCACACATCATGTTAGACCCCGGCTATTGCGGTCACTGTGTTTGTGTTGGCCACAACTTTCTTCTGCAGCCTTCCTGGCTGCTTTGTGTGATCCACCTTAAGGGTTGGTTGATGCTGAACCTCATGTCTGATGTCTATCAATGGCTTATTGCGTGCTGAGACAGCAAAGTTTTGGTGGGCAAAGAGCGAGACTCACAGCAGAAAAGGCTGAAATTTTCTGAATATATTGTCTGCCCAATGCACGTTGTACAGATTTGCAACTGTCAGGCATGCTGTTGAACAGACTTGGTATGCCGATGCAGGCGAGGAGCCCGACTCAAAGCAGAGGAGGCTGAACCTTATCAAGGCTGTTGAAGGGGATGACTGGAGCGCTGTCATCGACTCCCAGACCCAACAGACAATAGAAGGTATGCTTGTTGCTGATGTCTCTCCTTCTGGTCTGTAATTTGTGACGCTGATGTTCAGGCTTCCTGACTTGCAATCAACCTGACTCTACAGTCATGTTTTGCTGCTATGTAACATATAATTTAGATAGGTCTCAAGCCCAGGGCATGTCACTCATCTACTCTAGATATGTCTGTGGACCTGCTGAGCCCTGCTGCATTGCCTAGCTTGCAGCCCTACCATAGTATCACTTTGTACTGTGTATGCTGCCATTGAGCGCTGCTGTCATCATGTAGCTAAGTGCATTGAACACAAATCAGTTGTGCAAGTCCTGTTACATAACACAAGGGTTGCCCTCCTGCGCGATGCATCATCTGGCATGCAAGTCCAGTGATGCAAAGGCATGTGATCGTTGCTTGTGAAGATGTGGGCTGATTCAGGTCCTGTGATCTGAAGTCTGCATTGTGCATCATGCCACATCATGTGTATCTAAAATTGACAAGTTGATGCAAGTGAGCTGAGCCCAAATCCTGCACAAGCAATACAGTGTAGCGTACCCTGTTCATCTGGGCCGGTCCTGTCATGCAGATGGTCTGAGTCCAGAGTCCTCCACCAGTGAGTCCGATACTGTGCTCAGATCAGCACACCTAGAGCAAGATGAGGCCATCAGGCAAGACAACCGTCAGAAGGCACAGCAGCAAAAGGCGACCACTGGCCTCAGTGGGCAAGTCAGTGGTCCAAATGGGCAAGCCAGTCCCATTGTTGCAGAGCTGCAAAGGGAAAGTGATGAGGCCGATAGGCAAGACAACCTTCAGAAGGCTCAGGAGCAGAAGGCACAGGATGAGGCCAGCAGGGAGGAAAGTTTGCAGAGGGCCCAGGCTGTTGTCAGTCCTTTCACAAGAGCTACCGTGCACAGGCAGATAGGTGTGCTGCAAGTTCATGGCTGCAACTACTCCTCAGCAAACCATGCCGTGCAAGCAAGTAGCAACAACAGTAAACAAATTCTCCCTCTTGATTCCCTGTCTAGCAGACAAGGCACTGAGCTTTAGCATTCCTTGCACGTGATTCGCAGAAAGCCTCCTGAGCAATCACGCCAAGTCTGAAAATTGGCACAAGCTAGTTCAGATGTGTGTGAGTGTGGATGCAAGAAGGCACTGGGCTTCTGACCATCAGCAGGTCTGTGTTATGCTGCCAGCAATGAGCACAGCATCCCGTTGCCCTACAGGCAGTAGCCATGACTATGACGATGATGAAGAGCTACCACCTCTGACTCCCTACTTGGTGGACAAGGCGTTGGACGAGGTGCGGCCCTACTTGATAGCTGATGGAGGGAATGTGGAGGTGGCTGCAGTTCAAGATGGTGTTGTGATGCTGCGCTTGCAAGGAGCCTGTGGCACTTGCCCCTCATCCACAGCCACCATGAAAATGGGCATTGAGAGATCTCTCAGGGTGAGTTATAACGTGACGCGAAAATGTGTGAGTTGTAATGTGGCATAATCTGAAATGGGTCATTGAGAAACGATGGGGGTGGGTTTCAACAATCAGGTGCAAGCAAAAGGCACGTCGTATGTTTGCCATGGGCTGTGGTTCTTCTGCAAGGAATCTCTGTTTTGATGGATATTCAGTGTGTCTGGGCAATGTTGCGGGGCGTGTTACAGGATTTTGCAGCAAGAAAGGTGGTAAAGCTCGTACAGTGACTTGCTGGCAGTGTTGCTGATCTGCATATGTCATGTGGAAAGCATGTTTTTCTCGCAGCGACTCTTGCTAACCAGCTACTGGACCTGAAACAACTGCAAATATGTGTTGTTGACATTGATCAACAGCCTGTCTTGACTGAATTCTTGTCTCAAACATGTGTGTGTGTCATGCAGGCAACTTTTGGTGAGCAGCTGCTTGAGGTGCAGCAAGTCGACCAGATTGACACATCCGCGTCTGTTGAGTCAGTGAACAGTCACCTTGACATGCTGAGACCTGCAATACAAGGCTATGGTGGTAGTGTTGAGGTGCTTGCTGTGGATGATGGCATCTGTGAAGTCAAGTACGAAGGCCCTGCGCCTATTGGCATGGGCATTCAGGCAGCTATCAAGGACAAATTTCCAGACATCAGGGTCGTTGAATTGCTTTAGGTACTTGTCTATTGCAAATTTGACAGGCAGTAGTATACACATCACGCATGGTTGAGTTAACACAGGGAGACCATTTCTGAGTTGTCTGTCGGCAGTTGCTGTAAGACTTACATCTCAGTGGCATCACCTCCCCAGCTGTTGTACAGACAAGAGTTCAGAGCTCTTTCATGCCAGGGAGTGGCTCTCACTTTGGCCCTTGAGTTGAATCTGACTTGAGCAAGCTTACTTGCACTTTGCACTTGTCGGCATAAGCAAATGCATTCCAGCGAGACAAGTTCCCAGACATGAGGAGGTTGCAGCTGTACCAGAGATGAGTGTGCGTGTGAATGGTAAATGTGGACAATGCACACACTCACGATCAGGTTGACTAGCCAGCTACAAGATAACCCATGCCATATGGCATCTAGCTGAATATTGTGTGGTATAATACCATGACCTACTTCAAGTCTGTGCATGAACTGTGTGTTGACAAGTCCATGTAACGTTCACAAGCGGGCATTGCACTCAACTGTAGACACAAGCAAGTGTCCACACAGCACAAATGAGTACACGCATCTGCGTCCAGAATGGCAAACTGTCTTGCAGTATCACAGACAATCTTGCGAGTGCTTACACTGGAAATGTAGAAAGCAAATAAAATCTTCAAGCTGTTGTCAAAGAAACAAATCTGTTGCTATTGCACTGTAAACATGATTTATTTCAACTACACACTTCTTCAGCACACTTCAGCATCATGCAACATAAACAGCAGGCATCATGATTTGGTCAGCAATTGGCACAAAATAGTACACTCTGACGCTTGATAAAAAGGCCTGAAAATCTAGTCTAGGATGCAGGCCATGGTCTTGGCGGGTACAGGGTCACTGTGGCAAGGCAAGGGTACACGTGTCTAATGTGTTGCAGTGGTGGTTGCATGTCAGCATTGCTGGCACTGAACTTGACGTTCAATTCGCTGACCTGTAAATCTTGCTCAGGCTGTCTGAGTGCCTCTTGCACACTATCAGAAGAAAGACCCAGCCACTTTGTAACAAGCCTTGCCATGCAGTGACCTGACAGTCAGCTTCAGCTCCTCAAGTAATGGCCATTCCCCTGTGAACAACTCATCTAGAGCTGTGTCCTCAAGCTCGTTGCCCTCAAGGTTCAACATCCACAGCAAAGGCCACTTGCCCTGTGCCAGATATGACATGGCCACACTGCCTAACCCGTTACATCTCAAAAACAATGCCTGCAGTCTTGGGCACTCTGACTTAGTCAGCTGCAAGATGACTGCAGCATCCAGCTGAACGAAATTCAACACAAGAAGCTCAATTCGATTCACACCTGTGTGCAGGAGCTTTGTCACCATCTGTGTGTCAATTTGCTGGCAGGTCAGGTTCAGCGTGATGATCGAAGACCAGTCTAATGTTGCAGAGCTGCTGGATGAAGTCTGTTCTGGATCAACTTTCGAGACCATCCAGCTCAAGGCATTGCTCAAAGCAGATAACAGTTGTATCTCCTGCTCCTTCCCCTCTTGGGTTGACCGCAGCGTCACATTGCACAGGTCCAAGATAGCAAGCTGAGGCCAACGTGCCTGGGACAACAGTGAAAGCATGCCCATGTCCACTGGCATTTCAACAGATGACAACAAGGTCAATGCTGGCCAGTTGGCTGCCACTAATTCCTGCACAACTGCCCTTGTCAACTTGGCACGCCAAAAGTGCAGTCCCACCAAGAATGGCCAGTGCCCCTTGGCAATCTCTGCCGCAACAGCTGCACTGAGCTGAATGCCCTCGAGCTGTAACTGCCATCTGCTCAGCATGCTGGCCTTGGCAAGCACTGAAGCAGCAGCAACTGTCATGTCACAGGTGACACGTATAGTTTGTATCCTATGGCTGTCCTGGTCTGCTAATGTCCACTTCACCAGCCGAGGCCAACTACAGCTGATAAGGTCACTGGCATGAGTGGGGTCACTGATTGTGGTGCTTGTAACATAGTTGTGAATCTGACTGCGATGTGTTGTGCTGGTTGCTATCAAGGCTGCAAGGCACTCTGAAGGCATCAGCTCCAGCAACCTTGGGACCTGGTGGATGAGGTCTGACAGGGGCATCAGCACACATTTTGAATGCGGCCTGCATACAGCTAAGTAAGCTCTAAACAGCTTAGTTGACAGCAGGTTTGCAAAAGCACTCAACACAAAGCCCTGCCCTGACCCTCTGAAGAACTTACCCTTGCATAATTCCGCCGCCAGTGCTGTCGTCTCCACAGCAGTGATGCAAGCTCGGTGGGATTGTGACCTGAAGCACACCAGCCACGTGAACGAGGCGAGACAAGCAAGCGGGAAGGACGAGTTCTCACGGGTCCGAAAAGTTGATGAAACTGCTGTTTGATAAGCAGCACAACGAAGAACAGGCCAGCTCAAGGCCTTGATGAAGTGCGTCAGAAACGCTACGAAGCTTGCCTGGTTGTCTGCCCCGAAAGCCGTTTCTCTGAGCTACTGCTTCTGTCCAGATACGTCGAAGAGCTGCAAGATTTTCGGACTGACGGGTCTGCGGATCAGGAAGACCGCATTTCGAGGCAGAGTCCAGGCAATGTACAGTCCACTGTGTGACATGACTGAGCCTTTGTACAAGTGCCTCATTTTCTTCGGGTGCCATGAGTCAGATCTAGAGGGCTGTCATCTTACCGTATAGCTGAGCTTCTGACATCTTCTACGTAGCCAATTTGCCGTCTTGCGGGCACCATATGCCTGCGTATGCCCCCGCTGGTGATCTGTGTCAAGTGACTTTGCGATGGCAACGAGGCTCAGCCCACCTACGCCAGCAACCTGTAACAAGATATTCAATTGTTCGAGATCATGCAAACCCAGACCGCTAAGAGCAAAGGCTCCTACACTGTGTTGTATTGTCACCACTGACAACGCAACTGGTCGACGAAAGCGTCTAAAGGCAAACGGCCTCAATTTTGTGGTCGACGATCAAGGTGACACAGGGGCAGTGCCGGTCCTCCTGCACGGGTTTCCAAGCCGCGCTAATATGTGGGAAAGGCAGGTTGCGTGATTGCTCTTGCTCCACTGTGCAATCAGTGCACGCCGTGACGATCAAAGGCGTTATTCACGCTTGTGATTGAAACGTTCGGTAGACAGCGTTACTCACTCGTCATCGTAACCTGCAGATCCCCGGCCTGGTGCAGAAAGGCTTTCGTGTGATTGCCCCGGACCTGCGTGGGGCCATCAACGGTGAAAGCGACGCTCCCCAAGATGTACAGGCTTACAACCTCCAAAAGGCGCTGGTCAAGGATGTTGCAGGTGACCACACTCACAACCCTTTGTCCTCAGAGCATGCCAATTCAGGTTGAGTTTCAGAGGCCTGAACGGCTTTTCAATCCTCCTCGTTTTTCTTTAGCTAAACAGTTTTCCACATCCTGTTTATGATCAGCCATAGCAGGCACTGCAGACCAGACCTACCAGAGATTGCAGTAGCGATGTTCAGCACACTGCGCCGTCCTCATCCCTTGGTCATAAGCCTGGGCGTCTAGCGAGACATCGCACCCCAGACAAACTTCTCAGGCAACCACGCCTGGTGTCTTCATTACTGGCGTTTCTTGACGGATGTTGCCAAACATGCCATCCCACATAACAGTATCACACATGACATGATCATATTTCGTTTTAAAAAAGATATGATGCAGGAAACTCTCAGCTCTGGTCATGCTTATCATGAATGCTGACTGCAGGTATCATGGATGCATTGGACATTGACAAGGCTCATATTGTGGGCCATGACTGGGGCTCATCACTGGCATGGGCCTTTGCTGCCCTCTACCCAGACCGCACCCTCCAACTAGTGGCCATGTCAGTAGGCAATCCCAATGGTTATTTCAAGGGCGACCATGCCAATGAGCAAAAGTTGAAATCATGGTATACAACCCTTGCAGATCAAAGCCTTGCACCTGTAACCCTGCACATCACCGCTCAGCGTTGAGACATATCCAATCACCCAAGCAGCCAAGCTTTTTTGCTGTAAACCTGCCTGCTGAATGCGTGCAAGGTTCCTAATGCAGCGTGCTATCATGCATGTATCTTTCCTCTGCATGCCAGGCTGAACTGCTGAGGATGTCTTGTTACATGCATCAGTTCAGAGGCTGCCTCTTTGACTAGGTGTTGTAGGACATTGATGCAGACACATGCCAAGGCGTTCATGCACACTTGTTTCATTCAAACTCAGCCTTCTCAGAATTTTCCCAGGTGTTGTCTGTTGATTCCCCTAATGAGTCCTCAGGACAGGATATGTACAGTGAATACCTCTCGTTGTATCAAATTGCCCTTCTGTACAGGTACATTGCATTCTTCAGCTTGCGTGGCATTGCCGAGTGGGCCATGGCATCTGGCAAGTTATTCGCCGAAGGTGCAGGTCCCAAAGAGGCAGCAGAAGTGGAAAGACCCATGGTTGAGCAGCTGGGCATGCTGAAAGGCATGGACAAGCCAGGAGCTTGGACATCCGGTCTCAACTGGTACAGGTGAGTAGTACAATTGATAGACTGCTTAGTAGACAATCTCTGCTGGCGCTCTGACAGGGCGTGCAAGATGCAGTGTGCTTCATTTGCTCTCAAGCATGCAAAACACATATAGTATTGTATAAACCCAGATCGCAATGTCAATGCGCTGTGCGGCTTGCCGCTTGTATGCTCTTGTGATGCATGCTGGTGGATCCATGTTCTGTTCGAATACCTGTTCTGTCACTGCTTGGCAGCATCGCGTACAGTAAGTATCATGTCTAGCTGCATGATCCTTACACCAGGTTGGGCATCTTTGGTGACTCAAGGTAGCTCAGTCTCCTCTGGTGTGCCCTTCAGGGCAAATGCAGGCCTGACAAATTTCCTGAGAGGCTCCCTGATGACCGAGCTTCCACCTGTCGCATGTGATGTACTGCAGCTCTGGTTCACTGGGGATGATCCAGTGTGCACTGAGGGGCAAGCAAAGACCTCTGGACAGTATGTCAAGTCTCCTGGCACATTCAGGTGACATGCAATACATTATAGTATACACAAAACTAGCCGATAGAGCGCATTGAGACCATTCAATAGTGCATACATTGTACCTGCTGGTATGCCCTGCACTGATGCAAATGCACTGATGCAAATGCAGTCAACATGTGAATGGTGCATCAGCATGATTGTGTCTCACTGTGCTGTCTGGTGCTCAGGTATGAAAGGATAGCATCCCCATCTCATTGCCCCTTGGACTGATCCAGAGCCGGTCAGTGCCAGCATGCTCAACTTTCTCAGAAAGGCATGATACGACTTTGTAGCAGACATCCCTGTGTGCATCAACACTATCTTGGGTAACCCAGCCAGATTGTCAATATGATATCACATCTGCCAGCATGTCAAGGCTGACTGCTGCCCCTGTAAACTATGGCTGCAGCTGAACCAACCAGCTCATGGTATGAATTTTCTTGGTTGTGTATGAACCCTATCAGGTCGTGTATCTGATCTCAACACACCCTGTCAGGCCGTGTTTTTTTGTGTGTGTCTAGTTGACATAGTGTGTACCCTGTTGGGCTGCGTGTGTATGTTGCAAGACTGCTGTCATTTGCGGGATGATATACGTACTTACATTGTACCAAAGTATGGCAGTTGTTGCACCTCTCAAGAAAACCTCTCCCTACCAAGCTTCGAAACCAAATCTTGACACCCTGCTTGTTGATGCAACACCTTTGCCGTCTTACACCGCAATCATGCACAGGTCATGCTCATGTCTCGAAAAACGCATCACTTGTACGAGACTAATTAACAGCAGTCGGTGCTTGCACTGCAGTTGACTTGGCCAACATGTAGAAAAGACCATGTTGTCAACAACAACATGCAACAGTCACTGAAGCTGTGCGCAGCTGAAATTATAGCATAACAGTATATGCTCAAAAGTGCCCTTGGCCTCTGGACTTGCTCTTTGTTCTGGATGCTGGTCCGTCAAAACTAGTCAGAACCCTGCCAGCAGCAAACACAAGAACTGAGTCAGGGACAAAGGCCATGTTGTGCTGATCCTTAACAGCGACCCAAAAACGCCATTGCTGAACACTTCATACATGGCTATATAACACTGCAGTGCATGTTATGAATGCGTGCAATGACACTGAGCACAGAAGCCTGATCAATGTCCTCATGATCGCTGTTGTCAGCTTTGAGCAAGGCATAACAGCACTCAACCAGATTATTATTTGGCAGGGAAAACTGCCATGTGGTCAGGATACAGCTACAACACACGATTAAGCAATGTGCATGAAGGTTACACAGGCAACATCATGACAATGGCATGCATAGATGATGCGCACCTGGACAAAGCTGCATCACCAGAAAGATCGGGCAGGAGGCCAGCTGACTCACGGAGCTTTCCTGAAGCACCATTCATGCCATCAGCCTCTGCTGCTAAAACAACAGTCACAACAGAGTTTCATACAGCGAGCCATTCAGGGTCATGCAAATCGCACTTCCTACAAAAGCACCTTCTGCGCAGACATATCAACGCAAAATTGGAGAGGCAGGGCAATGGACTGATGCAAAGGTGCCCTGCAGGTGTACAAAGTAAAGCGCCTCTGCTTGCATTTGCTTGATGTCTGACCTGTGGTGCTGTCTGCATCTCGCTTACGCTTGGCAGTCTTCAGCAGCTTCCTTTGCTGCTTCTTGACCTCTGCATAGCTGCCAACCCTCTGCTTTGAACCTGCAGCCACATGAACATGCTTGTTTCCCTGTCGACATTTGACTGGCTTGTTGTGGTGACCCCGGCCGGTTGCAAGTAGGCCAGCCATATGATGTTCACAAAGTCACTTGACCTATGACTGTCAGTGTCTCCACCTCTTTGTCTGCAGGGGAGACTGCTTAGCACTGACATTGTTGCAAATGAACGATCAGGATCAGATTCCCAATCAGAATAAGCATTGCTATGAACAGCATGTGCACTAGATGAGGATTCAATGTGTGTCAATGGTCTTTTGAGACATTGTGGCTCATGCTGACGTGATATCATTATATATAGATGTATGCAAATATACGCAAATATGCAGCAGAGGAGAAAGAACGCCAGATATGGGGAAAACAAGTGCCTTGTTTGTCAGAACAGCCACCTCCAGCGACATGTTGACACTTTGGACACTTTCTTATGGTGTGAAGAGTACGATTTGTTACCAGACTTTGCTCTCTTCACAGCTCTGGGCTTGATATGCCTGGCTTTGTTGAGAAGCTCCAGGACTGCATTCACAGCATCTGCCATGTCATGCAGACCCTGCAGAGTAAATGGAATGCAGGTGAGCATCTAAAGTTTGAAGCTGTTGCAGATGGTCGGAGGCAAGCTGTTCATCTGGCATGGTGGAAGCCTTGCATGCATCTGTTTCAGAGGCAGCCTTTCTGATTACTCAAAGCTGGGACAGACAGGATGACACAAGACTCGGACGCTGTGATGTGCCATGAAGCTTGATTCATGCATATTTTGTGAGACATGCATTTCGTTCATTCATTTTGCAAACACATTTCTTCCCTTAGGGTCAGGTACGTCCAGTCCCTGCATTAGTGCCTGTTTAGCAGCCAGCGCACAAACAGTGTGAAACGTGCATGTGCTGTCACATTGATGATCTGTCTAGGTGGAGTGTTACGATCCACCTGCACATCTGGCAGCTTTGGCGTGCCATTCTTCTGCTTGCTTGTGCTAGGCTGAGATGACTCACTGGCCTCAAGCTGAGGCTTGTTGCTCCACCTGAGTAAGCTGCTCAAGAATCCGCATGTACTCTTCTTCATGCCATCGGATGCCTGCAGCCCATTGCTGTTCCTCTTCTGTGTGACATCATTCTCGTCGTCGTCATCACCATCATCATCTTGAAGAACTTCTTCTTCCTCTTCTGCGTCCATAACAGCGCCTGCGCATGCAAATCACTAATGACGACAAATGTAGGCATGACTCACCGCCTATGACTGCTGGGCGTATGCCAGCTGGCAAAGCTGAGGTTTGCATGCTAGTGACATGGGATGACCAGCAACTTGTTCTGGTAGAGCCAAAGTTTTGTTGATGGTGGACAGCAGACCATGTGCAGCCACAATGCTGTGCTGGCACATTCAAACACGGCTGGATGCATGCATGCATACATGCACATGTGCATGTGCATGAGCATTGCATCTCCTGCATAGCATAGGCGTTTTGTGCAAGACTTATGGTGGCGTACAAGGCAGTGGTCTGCTGTTACAGGCACCCATCATGATACTTTACCATTTACCATAGGTATAGTGTAATCTCATAACATACTGTACCATGACACAGTGCAGAATGACACAACCCAGTGTAAATTCACATGCATGAAGAAATGCCGTTGAAATTGTCAGCTTGTACAGGGATGATATTTAGGTTGATGGGTACCTTGAGTCATATGCCGTGAGATGGGACTGAGACCAGCCTGCTGGTGTTGATGCTAATGCTGACAGACAGGCACAGCGATGCACTGCTAATGTGATTGCGTTTTGTCATAACTTCACTCGCAGACATGACAGACCAGCGCTGATGTGTCGCAAGGGACTCACATGAGTCAGCAACGAGGTCAACAACTGCCTTGTCAACTTCATGCTTCTGCGCTTCATTGCAGGCTGCAGGTTTGTGATCAGCTTCCTTGGTAGCTGCTGCGTGATCCACAGCTGAGTGCGGTTCAAGTACTGACTGCAGCTGTTGGCATGCCTGCTCTATTTGAAGGAGCAGAAAGCAGAGGGCTTCCTCAAAAGCCTGGTGGCCTAGCCAGGCTTTCCTCAGCTCTGCCTGCACAGACAAGCAGTTAGAGCTTAGGGTTCAGAATTCAGCATTTTCACCTGTACTGATGTGAATTCTCCATGCTTGTGGCTTGTTGTGACATGCACTCATTCATTTACTTTACAGATGTCTTCCCCTAGGGTTACATGTTTACAGTCTTGAGTAATTGCCGGTACGAAGTCCTGTTTTGGCAGGGTGCGAAGCCTAACACGCTAGCATTGGACTCCAGCCCTGTAGAACTGGTTTGCAAGATCTAGGATTGATGCCTGACATATGGGTGTGTGCACCCCACCATCGCAGTGAACGTATCGGCTCAAGAGACAAAAGATGCTGGCGATGCCATACCACCCCACCATTGAAGTGAACTTACTGTCTGCAGAGACAGAATGTGCTGGCGATGCAGGTCATGTGCATGGCAACAGACAAACAACATATGGCAATGTCTCCTGTTGGTGTTGGACATGCACAAGCAAGAGCCTACCCGCAGCTGGCGTTCATGCTTGTCAGCGTTGCTGAGGAACATCTTCAAGTGTGCTAGCTGCACCATGAGGTCAGTGCGCTGGTCGACCAACTCATCATTGGCTTCTGACAAGCCTCTTGCATGCACAGCTATCTCCCTGCAAAGGCAACATGCACCGTTGGGCTCAAGGCTGCAGAGGGACAGACAGCCTGAAGCAAAACAGGACCAGCAGCCAGTGTCTTATTACTTAGCCAAAACAGGATCTCGCATAGGGAGCGGCTCAGGACTGTACATACATGACCCTAGGGAAAGACACGTATTCAGTAAATGAATGAAACCAAATATTATTTAGTCCCCTGGCCAGACCCTGACAATCCTCTCCTTCCCTGCACACCCCTAACCTACCCTTCTCCTGATA
>JAABUO010001623.1_pt1 | contig 28778 bp, 28 predicted proteins | sample 5559291 | NCBI WGS metagenome assembly JAABUO01 (sample SAMN10711878, study PRJNA513372) | rock metagenome | isolation source: Antarctica rocks | place: Antarctica: Victoria Land, Finger Mt sud | reverse complement strand
TGACTGACTGACTGACTGACTGACTGACTGACTGACTGACTGACTGACTGACTGAAAGATTAGCGTGCGATTTAGCGTGAGCGAATTACCGCAAGATTTAACGTTGTATCAGCCACTTCAGCTTGCATTTTCTGATCAACACTTCTCATGTTCCGGAACAAATGCATTCAGGTCATGAGGTCATGCAGGTCATTGATCAATTGTTTTAAATTAAATTAGCTGACCTTTGCTCAAGACACCCGGGTAAAACCACTGACTGACTCGCATGATCATCTTGAAGCAAAAGCGTATAAACAAAGTTGTAAATCGCAAAGCTAAGACCAGGCCTGAATATGCATGCGGACACACGGTGATGCAGCCGGCTCCGGAGGATCCTGCAGCCATGAGTGTTGCGCATGCCTTGCAGCATTCACATTTGTCTGTCTGACCATCACTTTATGTATACTACATGTCTTTAGTACCACCGGTGCTCTACCGTGTTATCTTAATTCTTGAGTCTGGTTTCTGTTGATTTCCCAGTCATTACAATTGTCTATTGGTTCCCCTGATGATCATGAGTCCCAAAGTCAGAAAGCAGTTGAGCAGATTTGTATACATGTATCTAAATATACATAAGTTGATTTGGTCAAGCAACCAGGTTTTGCTGCGGGACTCGAAAGCGTCAATATTGCAACGCAGCACAGTAGGCAACCAGGTGTTCGGAGGTCTGGCCCGAGAGAGAGACACTAGAAGTTTTGACCCACCAGCTGCTTGATCAGCTTCACGCTCAGACGAAAGAACCGGTAGGGTCTCGAGCGTCAGGCCCTTACTTCGGTATCGTTCCGGGCTGTCGGCATCCTGGAGCGTATCTTTGGCAGGCAAGCGATCTGCGCGGTGCTGCAGACAATGGGAAATTGCCGCGGCCAGAGGCTTGAATTGTAGGAACAGCCGCTGTGAGATCTTTCGACCTCATGCATGTAGCGCGGCTTACCTAGAATTGGTCTACCACCGAGACCTCGCGCAACTTTTGTCGCCGTGATCTGTTGCATCGCCGTACCGAGAGCGCAGGTGCTGCAGCACATGTGTTTTCCAGCTAGTACACCCGGAGTTTGTTTTCTCAGACAGCACTGTTTACCGGATGTCACGCTACATACCAAACTTGCGACCTGATGCCAGATCAGTCACTCGCGATAGGCAATCCGAGGTCCCTACTCCGGTGCTTATCACCGAAAAACGATCACAAGCCACGAACGTCTCCGAGACGGCAAAGCTTCTGCTTGCTGGGGGAGTGGCTGGAGCCTTATCAAAGTCCGCAACCGCCCCGTTAGCCAGGCTTACAATACTTTACCAGGTGAGTTAATCTGTGACTCCATGAGATCTTCGTGAATGTCACAGTGATTCGTACTGGCGGGCAGAAACCTCAGCACACAGCTGTTCTTTCTTCAAGCGAAGGGTACAGATTCAGCTGCCATCATGCAGGTCAAGGGGCTGCAGCAGTCAACAGGGGTACTCCAGAAGCTCAGCCTGCAGCAAGCTGTTCAGCAGGTCATACGTCAAGAGGGCATACATGCCCTATGGAAAGGCAATGGTGTCACTATGTTACACCGCCTGCCCTACTCAGCAGTCAACTTTTGGGCATATGAGCAGTTCACTCAACAGTGGCAGCAATGCTTCCCATCAGCGGCAAATCACTCCCAAGATGCTGTACTGCGCCGCTTGGTTGCTGGCGGCGCTGCTGGGATGTGTGCCTGCACTCTGGTGGGCATTTTGTCAAATTCAACCAGTCTGTGGCTGTGTCATGTATGACCCTACACAAAGCATGCTGTGAATGATGTTGACTGTACAGAGCAACCTGTGCACTTTGCGTCCACAGAAATGTCTTGCATGTCAGACAGCACAAACTCAACCATGATTCAGCTTGACGTGATCAAACAGGTGCATGCCTATTCATCAAGTGCAAGCTGTCTCAAACATCAGCACTGCAGTTGGCTGGCTTGTGGTCTGCCAAGGCAAACCCATCATGCAGCAAATGGTCCACTGATGTTGTGCAGGCCTACCCCTTAGACCTGGTCAGGACTAGGCTAGCTGCTCAGACGACCTCAACATACTATACTGGCATATGGCATGCCCTCAGCACCATAGTCAAAGATGAAGGATTGTTTGGCCTGTATAGAGGCCTGGGCGCTACCCTCACCCAAGTTGCCCCCAGCTTAGCTATCAATTACTGTGCATACGAGACGTTACGCTCGTACTGGCTGATGCATGAACCTGGGCGACAAGCGCCAACAGTAAGTTGCAGCTTTGCAGTGGCTTGCGTCAACTGCCTTTTTGCCTGTTCCGTTCCATCCTGAAGCAAATAAGCTCGGCATGTATTTCTGCTGTTGTGCTGTGTGCCGGCACATTCATGCAGCATTTGATTCTTTAACTCATGCCTTGCAGAACTACTATGACACCTACAACCCCACATCGTGCACTGGGCAACACGCATGCTAAGTAGTGCTTGCAGTTGCTGTTGGACCGTAGAGACAAATCCTGTCTTACAAAAAGCAGCTTGAGTGTTTGCTTGCGCCACTGCAGGTGAGCATGAGCCTGGCATCTGGCAGCGTTGCTGGCCTGGTCTCGTCAACAGCCACCTTCCCACTGGACCTCATCCGGCGGCGCATGCAGCTACAGGGTCAAGGGGGGTGCGAAGTGCACTACACCAGCTACAGTCATGCATTCAGCACTGTCATCAGGAGGGAAGGCTTTCAGGGCCTGTATCACGGCATCCTGCCTGAGTATTACAAAGTGGTTCCAGGAGTTGCTATAGCTTTCTGTACGTATGAGCTCATGAAGAGTATGCTGGGCGTACAGACAAATGTTTCTAACAGGTAGTCATGTATGTGAGAGAGTTCGTTTGAGGTGGTACCACTATGAGGGGTGTGCGCTGAGGTGAAATGCTTGTTCTGACACTACAATATATAGATTGTTACTTTTTTTGTGTTTGACTTTATACGTGCAGCACTTGTCCCATTTCGTCATGGCAACACATGATAGCCATTTGCAACGGCACAAAGATGCACTTCACTTTTGGTCTGTTGCGCAGATTGCTGTAAAGCGCACTTGTCATGCATGCTCTGTCTCAGCCGATTTCATCCATACATTTCTCCTTCACAGCATGTTGCAGCATAAATGTACAAGTGATGCTATCATTCAAAATGAATCTGTTGTTGGAACAGCACTATATTTTCTGTCGAGGCATGCTCTTGATAACCCAAACAAAATGTCCACAAGGATCACGAGAACACCAGAGGAAAATGAGACAAGCAAACACAGACTTCCTTATGAGCAAGCATGTCTTATGATGAAAGTTGTTCACAGGTTGAGGTTGAAATTGGGCCTGCCAAAAATGTTATGCTGACATGGAATAAAAATGCAATTGTTCGCCTTATATCAGCATGCATCAACCACACGCATGATGGGTATGTGCATCAAACGCATGCTTGCTGTGTGCAGATACATATGCACAAATGAACTCTAGCTTGATTGAGATCTACAGCCTGAGCATAAGGACATGTCTCATGCTTGCCATGAGCTTCATGGGCAGCATGAGACCATTCCTCTCGTGTCCAAAGTCCTCATGCACAGGGTATGGTACTCCTACATAGCAAAGCCTGTATCCAGAACTCCATGCCAACGCCTCACACAACACCCATTGCAACACAGATTAGTTATAAATCAGCAAGTGAAGTTCCAGGTTGACTCTGACAACAGCCTGTCAGTCAGTCATCAGCGGATGGGCTTCACACCAGTCGCCTCGCCCCGACAGAAGGGGCAGGGGGGCGGCTTCTTGTCTTGGAGACACAAGCTAGAACAGCAGGCTACACACAGCTGATGCTCACACGGTGCCAGGACTACCTGAGCCATGGGATAGTTCACTTAGTGACCAAATCTGCTATGCCAGCTCATGCATGTCTCATACACAGAAGGTGTGTATGCACACAGCGTCCGTGTACTGAGATAATGCAGGGGAGCTTTCACGTGAAGAATATACATGTAAGCATTCATAGCACAGACACATATACAAGCTGCACAGGATGCGTGTCAAAGTCATGGCATGCAGCAGCTGTACATCATATACATGCCAAAAACATGACAAACTTGAGTTGGAGGGAAAGGATGACTGCAGGACTTTGCACTCCATGTCCTGTGTGTTGTGATGCAAAACTTGTCATGTGTGTGGTCCAGCATGCATCCAAAGGTGTGTGCGGTCCATTACAGAGAACTGCACACCTGCAAAGAGCTGTCCATGCAAATCTCACACTCCCCAACTTCTGCAGCGGGCGACTTCAGGTTCTTGTAGATCTGAATGCACTGGACTGCATCCTCCAGTTCCAGAGCATTGACATCCACACTGACGAGCAGCTCATCGAGCCAGAAATGGAGACCACAGTTGCCTGCGCCAGCAGCAACAGTGACTCCACAATGCATATGACAGCCTGGTCTACCCATCTGTGAAGCCGTCTTTAGCTAGAGTCAACAGGCAGAAAACTTGTCAATGCTGTTCTGCAAATTTAATACACGACTGTCCCAGCGCAATCATAACAAGTGAGTAGCAGGGAGCGCATAGTCAGCATCGATCTCAAGACACAGACTTTCTGTGCATCTTCTGACTCCATAACTGTGTCTGGCCACATTTGCCTTCAGCATTGGCAGGTGCGCAGGACTGGACCGTGTAGTCATGATTAGTCACGGAAGACGCCACCATACCATACATCAGATCGTCGTTGCGCATCAGCATAAACGGGTGTATGAAATTGTCAGCATGCTTACACTGATATGGTGACAAAAGCAGTCATTTGGACATGTGCAAGCTATGCTACTCAAAAAGAAGATAGATAAAAGGATACCCTAAGGCTCCAGGACACAACAGCAGCTATGATGACAAGGCCAACATGGTATTGTTCGTCCATTGTCATATGTCGAGCCCAGCTGCAGAATATCTGTGGGAAGCAGCATGCAATACATATATGCAGTCATGTCTGCTTGACACACAAGCTGACCTGCATGTTCCTGCACCATGGCCTTCGGATCCTGACTGATGTCATCCTCAATGGCGGTGCAGCAGTTGAGGAGGTGCTGGCAATGCGCATGCTGTGACAACACTCTCAAGGAAGCAGGTCCACAGCCTGCACCCATGAGCTCCTGCTTGAAGCCGACAATAAAGGGCCCATGATTGAGTGCATTGTTCCAGTGGCCCTGACTCATTTGCAACATTGCGTGGAACAATGGGCGGCTTCTGATCGACACAACAACCAGTAGTACTGAAAGGGGCATTTCCTTACTTCTGGCAGTAGCGTGTGCTTGCACTGGTTGCTCAAGCATGCAGCGTGCCTGCAGTACAGGCTACACCACTCCAAACGGGCTTTGGATACTGTTCTGCTGTGCAAACTGAGCACTTTGAGTACTGAGCAGCATGCAACTCAGCACAGTGTGATAGCATGATGCCTGTCAGAGATAGTCTGAGGTGTGTTGCACTGCTGGAATGTCTTAGACCTGTCAGTGCGCAATCCTTGGGTGCAACCTATTGTTTCATGTCAATAGATGTTGGGGCACAGAACTAGGTTTAGACACACTTAGTAGGTACCTAGCAAAAACACAAACAGCACATCTGCAAGCTGCACACACAAGGAACGCATACGTATTGTTTATCATTGATGTATGAGATTGGCAGCCATGAATTGTACGAGTGGCAATACATGCTGTGCCCACCGCATATGCGACGCCTCAGCTTTGGGCCTGTCACACAACATACATTCACTTCTGTTTGGCTGTATCAGCCTTTAGTGTGCAACTGCATCACACAGGGTTGTTTCAACCCGACACGTATTGCAGCCAGGCTTCATAATGCAACAGTGGACCTGTTCAGCATTCATACCTTCACCAAACTCAAGACACTGTGTGATGGCAAGGGCCATGGGTATGTCAGGCCGCAGTATCTGGACCACCTCCCGGAACCCTACTCGCCATGCTAGCATGCAAGGCGGATGGCTTTCGTCGTTGCTCTTATTCCTGAGATCTGTGACTAAAATCTCGGCTGTTGTATGGACAGTGTTGTTGCTCATGTGATCGCTATTGGCCTGCACACAATCCGGAATCCTCAGTCACCATCAGAACCAAGTGAGATTTGCTAGTATTGCTGGTGACTGCAACACCTTGATTTGTCATTGCACACGTCATCTTATCTAGGCAGGGGACGAGAAGGTTTAACACAGGTGTCAACAACGAGTAAAAGTATGCAAGTCAAGCCCTGCACCTTGGCAAGGAGTGAGTGAAGTCAGGGAGGGGTATGTGGGGCTGAGGGAAGGGGTGTCTAAGGGGCATCTGTGAAGAACGTACTGGACAGTAGTCTCTGCTGACCTGTAGCACTATCTGGATAATGGCAACCTTGTGGCTTTTGACAGCAGCATGGAGCACAGAGCTGCCTGCTGCAAGGTTGACAGTGCTGTTCATGCCTTGACCCACTGTCTGCAGCATCATGTTGGCGCCGCAGGCCACCAAAGCTTGAACACATGGCAAGCTACCAGCAATTGCTGCCAGGTGCAGAGCAGTCAATCCATTCTCTGCTCTGCTGTCCATGTACCTGCCAAGCCCAGCTCACCATCATAAAGATGGTCTCAAGCAGCTATATACACAGATGTAAGGCCTGTGTAAGCACGTACACAAGTATCAATTGTCCAACCTGAGCTGGAGAACTGTGATTGCACCACTTGCTGTTGTTGCTGAATATTCATGTGGTGCTGCTGAACAAATGATCCAACATCTTGATTTTTATAGGGTCTAAAACGCAGATGCACAGCCTAGGCAACTGGTGTGCATGGCACAGAAGCTTGGCAGCACATCTAAGATTTTGCTGATGCCGCTGTTGACGCACCTGCAGTTGCTGTCAAGACCAAGCTTCCTGGCGTCCTTCAGACACACAGCTCCATTCTTGGTGCAAATCCTTGAATCTTCACTCAGCAAGATCTTGAGGACGGCAATTTTGCCGTTCGCTGCAGCATGGTGCAGAGCCATGCGGTGTGATCTGTCTTGGACAAAAGGATCTGCCCCATTTTCAATCAAATACTGGGCACAGGATGCATGCCTGCGTCGTGACAGATCAAATTGACATCAGGCAACAGGAGACAACCACAAGAGCGCACATGTATGCACTGCAGCTTTGTGAACACACCCTGTTTCACAAGCAAGCATCAACGGCGTTCGTCCCTTGCTGGCCTGTTGATTGAGGACTTTCTTGTGCAAGAGTCGACGGGCCTCTGAATCTTTTTGGCCACGAGCGTCTGAGGTGAGTATCGACAGTACTTCTTCCAGAGTGCTGGCATGCCCACTTGCTGCAAAACACCAACAGTCACACCCGCTCGTTGAGGGGCGTTGCCTCTCATGGTCAAGATCGCTGCCAATGCCAACATTACACCGCATCCGTACCTGCTGCACAATGCAGGCAATTGCGCTGCCCGTTCCACGGGACAAACCCCGCTAGCTGAGGGTTGTGCACGAGTATCTGCGCAGTGCCACGAAGTTGACTACCGCAGATAGACTTTCAGCGAATCTTTGTTAACTTCTTTGGGATGATGCGGTGGATTGCTTTGAAATTGACGGGACGTTCATGGCACACACACCTGTCGGACTTGATCTCGATCGCCGTTGGATGCCGCAGTTAGGAGGATAGGTCCGTCAGCACTCAGACACGACAGACTTTGCCCCATACCAGACACGACAGGCTTTGCCCGATGCAGCAGCAAGGAAGCCTTCTGTTGCACCGAAAGTTAGTAGCTTCAGCACCGGAGTCGCACAGCAATCTCCCATCCAACTGAGGAGTCTGTGTGGCTATGCAGCGCCTGCTATGCCGTGTCCACAGCATGCTGACCACGTGCCTCTCCATATGGCGTGGTGCAACAGTTCAGGCGCCATGCTATCAACTCAGGCCCTTCCAGTCATAGTTGCACATCAGCTGCATTCCTGACAACATCAACTCTCAACCGCTGCTCTGCACATAGACTGGCTCAAGCACGACCAGATGTTGAGTTGTCCCTTGATTCTGCATGACAACTGTCGTAGCGCTGAGGCATGCGATGGAGAGTAATCAGACATGAGCTCAGACATGGCGAGCTAGTTTGGTATCTTAAGTGAACCCTTGCTTAACTGAGCACAGTGACTGTACATGTAGCCCATGAGGCAAGTGGTCAACCATAATCGCCAAAGCTGCCATGTCTTGAGCGTTTTGAGCTATCTTGACTCCTTTCAGTGACAGCAATTCAACATAGTCAAGTTGGTGCATGGGTTTCGGTACTTGTCCTGTGAAGCTGCTTCATGCATTGGGTTGTATGCAATCATGCCTTGACGCTCGCTTATCATGCACAGTGACTGGCAGATGCTGCAACGCATTTCACAGCTGTGAAAGCCTTTTGCAGCGCTCACAATCTTCACGTCCAACATATGTATGATTTGCATTTCATGACCCATGCGTTTGTATACAATGTACGCCTGTGGCCTCATCTGCAGTCAGTTGACCGCCCGAGCATCCTTCAAAGAACTCTGCTTGCCTGATCCCTTGATGAATGTTTTGGAGTACAGGCTCCCAAACACTATTGCTGTCCCCAGCCTGCCAGTAGCACTTCTGGTCAGTGTGGCCCGTGACCGCTTGCTTGTTTGTACGATGGAGCAATCTGGTTATGATGCCGTATGCCAAACCACATTTGAATGATCGATAACCCTTTCTGTACGAATGGCAGATGGTGCAATTGACATATACTGCCACAGTAATGCATCGTGAAAAGGTTTCTGGATCAGAGGCATCACGTAGTCTAGAGGGACTCACCATTGGCCAGGAGATAGAGGATGAGCAAAGATGATGCACGATGCTAAAACCGAGACAAACTGACGTGTGGTCATGATGGTGGCAAAAACCAGAGCGCCAAAGCTTCTGATGGTGTGGACTATCAGGAGCTGGCCTACATACAAAGCATGAGCTGTGAGCTTGATGTACATATCTTTGCAAAGGACAGCCTGGTGACCAAACACAGGCCTGTTGATGAAGGTCACTAAGCACCTGATGAGTGCATCTTGAAACATACATAAAGCCAGATGTGGCATTCACATGTATCAAAGACAGAGACTGAACCCAAAGCTGAAACTTCATGACATGATCTAGTCAACCTGACTCATAGTCTACAATTTGGCTTGTCAAGATGCAAAACGACTAGCATATTCGTAAGGCACATTTCAGCTGTGGTGGAAATCAGTGGTTTTTGCAAGGCCGTTCGCATATGATGCCCCAGTTGTGCACAGAGGCTAGATGAACACACCCAATGTAGCAGACAAGGAGAGCAGAAGGATGAGCAGCAGAGTATCAGGGTGAGCAGACACAAACATCAGGGCTGCTCCCAGCTGCCCTCCTGCAACCAGCCCTGCATACCATGACGTTTCATGAACACAATTGACCAACTGCTACTGGCGAGTGCCATGTGCCAGGGCAGCCTTGCTATCGTGTAAGGGCCAGCAAGGTTTCAATTCTTTACAGATCAACTGAAGCTTGAAGTTGCCACTTGGCATTGGTGAGATGCAGCGTGTACACAATTTGCACCGATCAATGCTGTGCAAGTGAACAGCAGGAGACAACATACCGCCAAAGCTGACAATGGCACTGCAAACATTGACATACAGCATTTGATTGAAGATGCTCATTTGATGGCCCTTGAATAGCTTATCCTGCAACAACAACATCATACATCAGCAGCAAAGTCGTGCACTCTGCTCCTTTTGCACGCATGCTCTCTTTGCAGACTTCGCACAGCTGCAGTCAAACTCTGCTGAATCCCTGACAGCAAAAGAGAGCCATCATGGCTATGCTGTACATTGTCAGCATTGCCATGCCACTCAAACCACAACAGTTCTGCAGATGAATGCTGACATGCTGAAGCAGCTCAGGAGTAGTAGCTGATAAAATTGCACAAAAGTCTGAGTTAGGAGTCAAACGTGCCCCAAAGGGGGGTGTGGGCAGGGGGGGAGACTGGCATATCCTGGTCAGGGGGGTTCACAGGAGCATACCTGAAAAGTTGCTGTGAAGCCATCAAAGGCCAGATATACCAGCATACAGGCAAAACCAAGGTAGCTTGATTGGTCAGCCCCCTTTGGTGTTGCCTTTCCACTTAGAATAAAGCAGGTGCAGCCAGCAGTCACAAGGGCAGCCACACAGAAGTCTTTAGCAGAATACGACTTGTAAGAGATAAGCGTGCCCCAGGCCATGACTGGGATCATCTTGGCGCACTTGCCCAGAGTTTGTACCGGGAAGGTAACATATTTGAGAGCTTCGTATTGACAGGAGGTGGCAATGACATTGCTGAGAGACACTGCAATGTAGCTTGACAGGGGAGCTGCAGGACGCATTGACTCATTTCGGGCCTGCAGCTCGTGAACCATGTCGAAGATGCCCCACAAAGATGTTTGGGCCAGGCATAGTGTCAGATGTTACACTTCTGCGTAAAGAAATGTGCCAAGACACCAGTTGACGCATTGTATGATATGGTTTAGGAGCGAGTTACAAAATGTGTGCTGTTGCCTGAAAAGTGTGCAGGGTAGAGCGCCAATCATACAACGTCAGCGAATGCACAGTCAACAATCCTAAGCTGAAATGCTTACGGCAAGAAAACCAATGGCCAAGCTTGAGGTCATCAATCGATTGCACAATACCAGGAAGACACTCCATCTGAACCTGCCAGCGTCTTCTCCAAAAGAGCCTGTCATAATCCGCTCCTGCAAGCAAGAAAAATTGACCGTTAACTTTGAGCGGAAGAGCTGTAGCATAAGTTCAAACGCCTACCTGCAAGATGCTGTAGACCACAAGTGATGCCATGATGCCAGCCCCACACATTGTCAAGTGCAGTCTTTGGTCCATCACTAAGTTTGATCAGGACTGGTTCAGCAGGATGGTTGTCAGACTTTGCACACGCGGTCAGGGCATGGCTGCGTTGTCAGCTGTCGCAAACTTCAGCATATCGCTGCCGCACGTCAATCCAGTGACGCCGCTGGCAACAAACATGTATCACAAACAGAGACGGTAGCAATAGAGCCGCGTCGAGACTATCATAAAATGTCATGCTTAAATCTGCTTCATGCCCCGAGGTCTTGATGTCGGTACGTGCTGGCTGTCATAGACAGTGGCTGCCAAAGGGCAAGCAGCGACGGAATAAACTGTGAGGTGCATGGTAAGGGCTTAATGCAGAGGCTAGATAGGGCATTGTGGTGGCCTAGCCCTCGTGAGTCATTCCCCAGTTCATCGCCCGGTCAAACAAGCTGTAGTGCTCGACCAAAGTGCCGGAGCCGCCCCGCTGCGTCGCTCGACGTCAGCTGCGCGCAATGATATCAATGTTGCGGGTGGAATAGTGCCTTTGTTTCAAGCAGCTGTTTGCGTCCCTCGTGCCTTCTTGCGAGTGTCTTTGTTCTTCCGGGTTACATGTCCACACTGCCGCCGAGCTTTGGCGGTCGGCACACACCATAGGCCGTGTGCGGCTTGCGAGCTGAATCATGACCACTAGCAGCACCGAGAAGGAGTTGCTGGTGAGCGCAAGTTGCCATTGTCACCTGGTGCCGCTTGACAGCGTCCCAAGCAACACAAGTAGTGAATACACGTGACCTGAACCCATGGCTGGCATACAGGCCCTATTGCGACAGCGGGATGCCGATTTGGAAGAGAGGGGGAGATTGTTACTCAAAACCAAGGTGACTACTTACGCTGACTTGTTGACAGTGCAGCGCCCAGGGCCAAGCCAGTCTATGTTTTTGTCTTGGTGCAGGTTGCTATTGAACAGCTGCAGCAGGAACTCAGCGCAAGCAGGAAAGAGGAGGAGGTGTTCAAGGATGAAGCACGCAAGGTACAGCTGTCTCCTGGCCCATCCTTGCATACGTATCACCTGATGTCTCACTGCTGACTGCAAGCAGTCTACTCATGCATCGCCTTCTTGCCTGCACACTACTGTGACCAGTCAAGTGGCACAGTGCTATATACTTGGTGCCAATAGTGCATGCATGGAAGACATGTGCTCACCCTTGCAAGTCGTGCATGCCTTGATAGGCTTATGAGGAGCAGCTTGGTCAAGCCAGAGCCATACAAGCACAGCTGCAGCTGTGTGAAGAAGAGCTGGAGGCCCGCACACAAGACCTGACACGATACGCTGCCGAGAACCGCAACCTCCAGTTGCACAGTGCTGAGCTTGAGGCAGAGCTAGACAGTGTTCGTGAGGAAGCCAACAGCCGCATCAGTCAGTTGGAAGCTGCCCATCAAGATCAGGCCCGTCTTGCTCAGCATCACACCTCAGAGCTGACGACACGCCGCAAGGCGATTGAAGACTTGCAGGCAAAGCTGCATAGCCGGTCTGATGTGCTGGCCGATCATTCTGAACGTGCCAAGCAGCTGCAGCAGGTCTGCTTCTGCAATGACATGCCTGTCTTGTGAGATTTGCATGTTGCATCATCTCCTTGCTGAAGGAATCTCAGCATGCAAAGTGGCTGCAGCAGCGGTGTGCTGTGAATCTGTCCTGAGCAATCATACTGTGCATGGCAGTGCACTTTTGTAAGCTTGTTTTGTTGTCTGCTCTGACACTCTGCTGATCCTGCAAAGCAGCTCAATCAGGTCTGCGCCCAAACACAGGGTGTTTCTCAATCCCTTATTTAAGAACTGCACATAGTCCACTAACCAGACATGCCTACATCCCCATTCTGCTGCTGTCTGAAGAAGCAGTCCTGGTGACGTCATGCAGGAGCGAGATGACAGCGAGCAGTTGGTGCGCGAGCTCATGCGCAAGACAAAGAAGCTGCAGGAGGAACAGGCAGCTGCAGAGCAGTCCCTCAAGGTACAATGCAAACAGTAGCATTAAATGCATCATGCATGTCATGGCCATCACAGAATACATCAGCCCCTGCAGCACCTATAACAAATGTCAAATTGAACAGTCAGCCTGGTAGAACTAGTCCCTGCAGCACAATCACCCAGTCTGTCTGCATCAGCTCATGTAATGGCTGCTGACAGGCAAGAATCGGCAGCAGACCCTATCAGGTCAAAGAATACAAAGGCGTCCATTCAAATGACCTTTTTTTGCATTGAACCTGCTCTCATCCAAGCTGTATTTAGCCACAGCATATACAGCTCTTGATGACCACATGCTGTAATGTGCAGACATCAGCTGCAGAGGTGCAGCAAGCTCAGCTCAAGTTGCAGCAAGCTCAAGCTGCTGCCGAGGCAGGTGAGACCACTTCATACCCCAGAACTGCTACTATGGGTACAGATGCACCGCACATGCATTGGGAGCTAAGCACGCCAGATTTTGCATGGGATTGTTGCAAACTCAGCTCCAAGCAAGTTGAATTGCTACTTGACAGCAACATCAAGAGAGCCATGTCATGAGTCAAAACCTTGGTGCTGCTCAGCAAGGCGCATATTGTTTGAGCTCCTCTGGGATGCACATCCGAGCAGCTGTCAGTAGCATACAACATTTTTTTCGCTCAGTACTCATCACACACTGCCCAGCTCATATTGCAAACATTTGAGCCAACATCATGCAGTCAGCAGAAGTGTCAACGAGTCCTCATACGCAACTGAACATGCCTAACAGCAGTCAGTTGCCTGATGCAAGGCAGCCTTTTGCATGGTTTGCTTCTCCACCCAAGACCTTGTTTTTTCCAAAATCCTTAATGAATCCATTTTCAGGCAGCACACTTTCATGACATTGCTTTTGTGGTGCAGGTGGGCGGGCGGCCAAAGTGGCTGAGAGGGACTGGCAGCAGCGGCTGCAGCAGCAGGAGCAACAGTGGGCTCTCAAGCAGAAGGACCTTGAGAAGCGCTGGGCGGCCAGGTGTGTCTACATCACCATTCTTTCTTTCTCACAATCCAAAGTACATATGGCAAGTGATGTGTAGTGTTTAGTGACTCGCTGCAACACATGTCACTGCTGCACTCAAGGCATGTGATGCAAGCCCACCAGCTAATAGATGTCATGAACTGAACTAACATAAGTTTAAGTGCAATCAAGCCAATGGACAAACCAAATTTACAGATAGGTCAAAGCAACACAAAGCACATAGGCATCTGCCCTGCTCGGCAAAATTGAACACGAACAAGTTGTCTCAATCAAGTCGGACTTGGCAAAGGAGACTATCACATGAAAACGGCAGCCTGCTGCGTAGTCTGGTCAAAACCAGCAGGCAGAGCAGGTTGATGCTTGATGATGCCATTAGCACAAGCTGTCAAGCATGCTACACCATGCACACGTGTGCCAGGTCAGCATGGGCAGACCCGCTGCCAGAGACAACAGCTGCTGCTGCACAAATGCTGCAACCCAAGGCCTCACAAATGGTCCGAGCCCTCTCAAGTGGGCTAGGGACCATTTGTGGGGTCCATGCAACGCAACTGAAGTCAAATGCCAGCAAGAGAGTTGTTAACGGGTGCAACTGCAGCCTCTCAAGCTGGCAGCATCAGCTGTCCAGGCACAGAAATGGTGATCTACTGTACTGTTAGTAAGTGAGCAGACCCGTAGAAGCTGTACGGCAGCCATAGGCTCAGAAGGCTGCAACAGCATGCATGGCCCATGCACTCACATCATCAAATCAGTTGCAACCCTACAGTGTTCGCTACAACATGCTCATGGCTGGTGTGCAGGCATGGCTTGTTAACTCCATCCATATCGCATCAGATAGCAGCAGCAGGAAATACCAAAAATTACTTGTCTGGCTGGCACAGCATGTGGTAAAATAGGCTGACTGCTGAATCATATTGCATCCAATAGCAGCAGCAGCAGCAGGCAAGACCAACACACTGGCGGGCACAAAACAGGCTGACTGCTTACTCATGTTGCAGGCTGGTGGAGGCAGGCAGACAGGCACGAGCTCAGAAGGCTGCAGCAGATGAGGGTCAGCAGCAGCAGATGCGCAGCCTGCAGGCGCACCACGCCAACCACGCCAGAGAAATGCAGTCCAAGTCTCAGCAGCTGGACTGGCAGGCTGCTAATGAGAAGGTCCTGCTGCAGAAGTGAGTCCACAAGGCCCATCGGTGTCTAACACCAATGCTGCCATTACTGGGCTGCTTGACATGCCTGATTGGCAGCTGCATACAGTGCCTGCTCAGGTCCTGTCTGTGATCGCAATGCTGGAGCATGCTTTGAGGGGCATCAGCTGTGCATCCTTGAGCACAGCATCAGTGCCCCTTCTTTCATTTGATTGCCAGCTAGTCTAGGCAGATCATACAGGTAGATGAGCAGTGCTCTTGCGTCTTCATGCATTGCTGTGTGCATCACAGCACTGAAGCATCAGCAGTGGTGCCGGTGATACTGTGGTTCTGTATACGCTCCTGATGCATGCTCCTGTGTTCCAGTGGTTTTCCACAGGTTTGCCAAAGGTTTTACAAAGGGCATATGTTTCTGTGTCTGCACTCACGTGTCCTCGTACCTTTGTTTTCAACCCTGTACGTGGGTCGCTGTGTCTGTACTGCCGCACCGACACTCCCGTGTCCAGTAGGTCACGTTTCTGTCCCTGCGTCATTGCCACTGTATCCATGCCTGTGTGTGTGGGTCTGCATGTGGTGAGTGTGATCCCACCTGCATGTGTTTCACTGCAGACACTGGGAGGGAAAAGTTGCAGAGGCCATCAAGGCAGAGCAACAGAAGGCAACACAGGCAGAGAAGCAATGGCAGGGCCGACTGGTAGAGGTCCAGGGCGACTGGCAGGCCAAGCTTGCTGAAGGGCAAGCCCAATGGGCACAGGACAGGGCAGCTGCAGAGCAGGGGTGGAGGGAAGCCAAGGGGCAGGCTGAGCAGCAATGGAAGCAGCAGCTTGAGTCTATACAACATGCCCACAGGTTGGTCTGTGTTGCTGTGAGCATCTTGCAGCAAGCAGGCCATTGGCTCAATGCATGTGCAGTGTTGTGAACACTGGCTACATGCGTAGTACGGCCTTTCACTTTGCTGTTTGATGTGACATTAAGCCCATGCAATGCCATTTGCTATGCCAGACCAAGACATTGACGCTCAATATATGAAAACATCCTCATACAACTTCATCCAGCACACATGCTGCAGTCCAGCATGTTGGCAGATACACTGCACTCAACACACCCATTGACTGTATACCAGATAGCAGCTAGAGGGATGGCAAGCAGGCCTGAAGACCTGTCAACTGTGGCAGGCAGCACTGCATGCAGGCAACCGGTCAAGCCAAATTACACAGCTGTGATCTGATCTGGTGAGGGTGAGTGAGATGCAGGCAGGAGATTGCTGCCGGGGAGGCTGCAGCAGCCCGGGGGAGGGCCGGGGTGGAGGCCAAGCTGGGGGCCCTCACTGACCGCCTCCTCCATATGGCTCGTAAAGAAGCCAAGCGCGAGAAACGACGAGGTAGTTCTCATCAACGCCAAAGTCAGCACTCTTATGGTGATTATGGTGACTTCCCAATCAACATGGCATATACTTCAAGTACGGCTGAGCCCAGAGCACTTTGACAGTGTCCCTGTACAGCATGATGATGATGAATGCGCCAGGGCATTTAGACAACGTCCTTGTACAAGCATGATGGTGAATGATGTTGAACAAGTGTAGTATGAAAGAGAGCAGCAGAAAAGCAAAGCATGCAAGGCAGTGAGCACACATAAAGCTGAAGCTTCCACAGACACAAACCAGAAATCCTGCTTCTTGAGTCACAACCGTCCAGACTGCAACCATTTTTTTGGTCATTTTGCAGTTGCCTCCCTACAGCTCTTCCGGGTAGCCTGCAAAACGTGCATGGTCAGAACAGTACTCCACATTCAAAGTCAACATAGTCACAGCTCAATTGCAACTGTAGTGCATGTTGTCATGAGCTTGACACTGCCCTTGATGCATTTGCTGATGATGTGCTCTGTTGACAGGCCTTCTTCACTCAGGGGCATTTGCCTCAGTTGCCGATCGCTGTATCAGGACTGCTGTTGCAGCATACAGTATCACACCATATCTGTATGAAGTGATCATTAGGTCATGACTTATTGTCTGGGATATGCGTTGGATGTTTGTGCACATCCAGTTCAGACCTAGAACTCACCGTGACTTGGAATCATTGACTGCAGGGGAGCTGGTGAGGGCTGTCGAAGAGTTGAGGCTGGGTGCTGGCGCTGAGCACACGCGGCGGCGAGAACTGGAAGCAGCACTGCGGGAATCTGCCGCCATTTTCAAGCGGGAGCTGCACGACAAGAACTTGGAGCTTGCGGCTCTGCAGCAGCAGCTTGGGTGAGCCCAGCTTCAACATCTGCATGTGACACTTGTGTATATGTCTTGTGTTCCAATGGCCATCAACAGTCGATATTGCAATGCATGTCTGCCTTCATCAAATTACATAAAAGGAGGCGTGTGCTGTCTTATCCTGTGCTGAGGAAGAGGTGAGTGACGCCTTGCATAGCTATTGCCTATAGATAAGTCCTGCTGTGCTGAGCTGAGCTGGGCTGGGCTGTGCTGTGCTATTTGTGGTGTAAGACCCCTTTGTGACACAGGACCTTGAGGGTATGGCAAGGGCAAGCCCTAGAAAGCATGTCCCAGGACCTGTCTCGCTCCATGCAGCCCTCCCCAGACTTCCCCCCAGATGGCTTCCAGTCACCCCCTGGGCATTACTACCCCCAAGGGTCAAGAACGAGGGGATATTATCAGCGTGGGACTTCACCCCAACCCCCACAGACACTCAGGCCACCAACATACCTTAGGAATCTGACCTCGCTGGCCACCCCTCTTGCAACCCCCCACTGGATGCAGGGGGGCACCTTCCAAAACACACTGCATGCTCAGGAAAGATCGTCCGGGACAGTTCAAGTCCCCAGGGCAACTAGCTGGGGCCAGGCTCAGCCCCCACCAGTCCCCACAAACACCCTAGCCAGTGCAGGGACTGGTGCTGCTGTCCCCAGAGCAGACAGCTGGGAACAGGCCCAGCAGCCGCTTGTCTCCACAAACACCCTGGGAGCTTCTGGGGATGCTGGCGCTGTCCTCAGGGAAGGACTGACTGACTCCAGGCATCCCCAGGCTGATCCCCTGGAAGCTGAGTACAGAGGGAGTGGTGCAGTGGAGGAAGAGTTGCTTCTGTTGTCAAGCAGTGGGGTGGAAGAAGAGGTGTTGGAGTGTGAGCTGCAGGCTCTGAGGGCTGCCAGGCAGCAACTGCAGCGTGCCTCTTTGTCACAGGTCAGTCTGCGGCCAGCCTTTCTGTCACAAACCACTTGTCACTGTTCATCAGCATCCTTCACTGCATCCTTCTCCACCGCTGCTACGCAAAGTTACATGTCATTGTTATCAGTATTGGCATTCCTTGCTACTCTGCCTACGACCTATGCAAGCAGCTGGACAAGACAGCTTTTATGCTTCATAGATTGTGAACGCACAGCACATGATTGTGCTGGCATTCGCGCCACATCAGCTGCTTGCTGCAAAGTTGCATGTACAACCTAGCACAGTGAAAGCAAAACTGCTGTGACTAGCAAGGGTTTGCAAAAACTGATGCTGGTGACCGGCACAGTCGACTGCAAACAGCACAATCACTACACTCTGTTTGCGGCGGTCCTGCTGACCAGCTCCTGCCAAGCCAGATCCAGAAAGGCCGAGACTATGCGCCATCAGATTTCCTCAGTAGCATCATACTGTGCCGGTCTGCACTTCACTCTGCAACACTCACCTACTGTAAGGGTGCATGTGTTACATGTATACCATGCATGCAACGACAAGCTGCCACGATGCTGCAGGAGCAGCTGCGCAAAAGTCTCGTTGCGAGAATAGCAGACAAGCTGGAGGAGGGGGGTCAGGGGCAGCCCTCTGGGGGCTCCACCAGGGGCGCTGCCCTCGGCGTTGAGCCCTTCACGCTCAAGAGCCCAGTTCGAGGACACCATACCAGGTGAGCCACTGCTAGACCCTGTCATGCACTTGGTGGCCTGCACGAGTCTTGACCATCAATCAAACAGGCATGTAATCAAAAGACACAATCACTGCTGTCTGCAGCTTGTTTGAGCTGCATATACCTTTGTGTAAGTTGTATGCTGCAACAAGGGTTAACTCTACCTCACCAATTCAGCCAAGACACAAATCAAGCAATGAGTGTACCTTTGCTTGTGCCTGGCTTTGCGTGTGCAGGTCGATCCAGTAAACTAGTTGCCATGCGCTGCTGTTTGCTTGCTGAACACTTGCGAAGCAAGGTGTGCTAGCAGGGCAAGACATCCGTCATGGTGCAATTCGTTTTGCTGTAACTTTGCCATTGTGAAGCAAGTCTGATCTGAGTTGTGGAGTGCAGCTGAGCGGACAAGGCAGGAGGCAAGCAGCTGGCAGCCCATGCAGCAGCCAGACAGGCTGCAACAGCCTGCATCAGCTGAGCCAAATGAAGCAGAAGACAATGATTCCAGCCAGCTTCAGTCATGGAATGACGAGTTGACGCAACGGTTGAAAGCAGCCATGGGGAAGCTGCAGCCTAGCATGTCAAAGCCCAGGCGGTCTAGGTCGCGGCAGAGCAGACGGCATAGCACTGCTGCTGTCACGTAGCAAGGCCAGTCAGTGGTGATGTGCAACTTGGCTAAGTTATTGCTAGTCTGGCAAGGCTGACATGCTGCGCTGTTGGTGCCACCTGACTAAGTGGCACAAAATGGCAAATGTACATCGCCTGTGACAGATCAAGTCTGGCAGTTTGTTTTTGACTGTTGGGTATAGTTGAACCCATGCTGCTTCAACAACTGATTTCCGCTCATGAGGGCCCCATCAGGAAGGTCAGATGCATATGCTAAGATAGTAAGCTCATTGTGTCGCCTCTCCTTTGACTGCAAAGACAGATCACTAGATACTGCAGGGGTTCTGTTTGCAAGTCGCCACATCGCCCAGCATATTGTTGTCTACAGTTATGACTAGTAATGACAGCCAGTCAAAGATGGGCTGGGCATCAAATGTAATGCCACATCAATGGCAATTGTCTCGACCATTGTAGAACAGTGTCATGAATTGCAGTTGCTTACTATACTGTTAACACGCACACGAGTGAGCAGGCCAGACCAGCCACTCTGGGTATTCTCAATGTATGATATCAGCAATAGGACTTATGACTACCTATGTTGCCAGCAAGGCATGATGTCCCGTTTTAAACTGCTTAGCAATGCTACAAGAGAATGACTAACACAGTGTTGGTCCAACACTGCCATCACCAAAGGTGCTGTCGTCTAACAGAGTGAGAAATGTCATCCAGAGGTTGTTATCTTGTGTTAATCTGCTTTCCCAGGGAATGGCTGGCATCAGTGCTCGGAGTTGCTGAGCGGCTTTGGTCAACTTACGGATTAGCACGTGGCTCTGCATGGGAGTACCACGAAGTGGGAAGGTAGGTCACCTTGCACAGGTGCAAATGAAGCTCTGTGAACCAGAGTGTGAACGAGCAACAGGTGCAGATGATGTGATGATGATGTGCAGGGCACTCCACATTGTAAACATTCAGCAACACACAGCACAGGTGGGACTTGCGATTCTAGCTTGTACCTGCAGGCATGGGGCTTAGAGGGCGCTACTCTGAAGAGCACCAGGTGTCTCACCTCCATACAGAGAAGTGATGGACGCTTTGCAACAACTTCTGAGACATCAGCCTGTGGGATAAGCTGTTTGATGTGTACCATGCGTTCGACAATGCAACTTGCATCCTGGGCAATAACAGGTGGATGTCGCCTGCAAAAGACAGATGACAGGGTGGGGTTATGTGGGCAGTCAGTCTGCACCATTTGCACAGCTGCAATCCGTACATACTCAATGGTCTGAAGAACATGCTGAGAGCTTCCTCCGGCCAACAGCGTTGTCATCAAAGCAATTTTGCTGATCATATTGTTGATATCACATAATTCATAGTCAGCATCGCTGTGCTGCTGACACCACAAGCGGTGGAAAGCTGTAATTCTCAGCAGCAAAGATGCCATGTCATCGTCCTGCATCTGTGCGTTTGCATCGCAGCTTGCCAGCAGCTGATACGAGCCTTCATTGACGTTTCGCAAAATCTCGAGCTTGTGAGAATCTAATGATGACAGGACACGGCAAAACTCCGCAGAGGCCGGTGCTTCAGTGGATCTGACAGTGAGAGGTAGTCTCTGCAACCGGCCCGGTCTAAAGGATACGGCAGGCAAATGAAGGTGCTGTGACGGCAAGTGGGTACCTGAACGAATGCCAAGGCTTCTTGACATTCCATGTACAAATAGTTAGCATGCTTGCGCTCATGCGCTATTATCGAAGTTGAATCGGTAGGAGATGAAACGGTGCAAGTGCACCCTTTAGAATATGCTGTCGCGAAGCTTGAATCGCTGTCTAGTCATTTGACTATCAGAGTCCTGAAGTCCACATGCCGCCTGGGCATTATGCAAAGTCCTGTCAGGGGCTCGCGTAGCCCAATCCACCCTGCGCTCCGCAAGATTGATCCTGCAACTCGCTGGCTGTATACGCCGAAAACCATAACTGCCTTGCTTATAGGTACTCTTTTCACTTGTTTCCGAAAGCTTGGCATTGTCAAGACAGCGATTTCGTTGGTTAGGCCGCCTAAGGCATGCCTGATTATATATGCGCGCAGGCCTTTGCACCGTCGTATACTTGAGCAGGGCTTTCAACCCTGCACCCCACCCGACAGACGAGCTTGAGGCAGCTCGAAACGGCAGTCGCAATGCCAAGCTCGGTCTTGCGGCTGCTGCATTGTCATACCTTTGTGAGTCTTATTGCTTTGGCAAGCAATCCGCTGGGCAAAACCTCTTTACGACGCTGTTTGCTGAGCATGCTACGTAGCATGCAAACCAGCAGTCTTGCAAAAGCATGGCCAGGACTTTACAACTCGTGCATCCACTGCCTGAACTGAAGCAAAGCTGGAGAGCTGTTTCAACCTTCATTGCAAGCATATTGCTTGCAGGTTACTCAACAGCTCAAGGGCCTTCATCTCCTTTAGTTCGGCCGCACCCTGCTGTGTGGAAGTTCATCCATGGAGTAATTGTTTTATACCTCGTTTCATTGATATTCTTGCTCTTCCAGGATGCACATGATGCTCGGCAGCTGCTCAAGGTGTTACTCAACATTGTAATGTATGCGTCATAACTGCACCATTGACATCATAATTGTCAAATGCTCATGGCTGCAATGGATGCTGCGCTTTCACATGCATAGTATCTTGCCTCGCATGTGTGTCTCAGCTGCATGTCTTGCTACAGCAACGCAAAGAAGTGTCATGCTATCTTGTTGCTGCAGCAATTGTTCCCATCTCTCGGTGTGGATCCTGGAGAAAGAGCATATGGGTCAGAATGCAGGTTGTACATTCCTGGGCATGGCATAAATTGGGAAACCATCAAAGCAACTGTCTTTGATGAATTTGTGGTAGCTCACACGCTGGGATGGTGGGCAAAGGCTCTCATACTGAGGAACAGCGTGTTACTTTGGAGTCTATCCATTCTATTTGAACTCATGGAACTGACTTTCCAGCATATGCTGCCGAACTTCAATGAGTGCTGGTGGGACAGTTGGATTCTGGATGTGGCTGTCTGCAACAACATTGGCATCATCACTGGACTATGGACTGTCCGCTACTTTGGATCCAAAATATACAATTGGAGAGGAATCAGTGAGCAACCCACGTATGCAGACAAGGCTAAAAGGTCTCTGATGCAGTTCCTGCCATACTCTTGGGATAAATTTGAGTGGAAGATCTTTTCAAGTCCAGCCAGGTTCATAGAATGCCTGGTCCCTGTATTGATTTTCCTGCTTTTTGAGCTGCATGCATTTTTCCTGAAGTTTGTGCTCTGGGTACCACCACTGAACCCGCTTAATACCATCAGGCTGCTAATTCTGCTTGGTATGGGCTTGCCAGCAACAAGGGAATACTACAATTTCATTGAATGTGAAAATCTATCATTGAACAAGATTGGTGCGTTTGCATGGTTGGGGTTAGCGTTGGCTATAGTAGAAACTCTTATTGCCATCAAGTTTGGGCACGGTATGTTTCCCAAGCCATGGCCTGCAACTACAATTGCTGTATGGTCTGTAGTGTTTGTTATGTTCACTGTCACATTTACAGCTTGGTGTGTGAAGTTCTATATGATTAACAGGCACCCTGCCAAGCAGGCACAGCGTCAAGATACTCTGAAGGCTGAGTGATATTGGTGTGCATGCGTTTTGTTTAGGCTGTCTTTACTGCTACTAGGTGAGAATAGGTGTGTATTGCTAGGATTCACGCTGTATTTATAAGTCTGATTAGGTGGCCCATGTCTGCATAGGTGGAACGGTTCTATGATAGGAGCACATCCTTGCACTGGAATAACAAATGGTTGTGACATCATTCAATTTGCAATGATGCATAGCAGTTCACACATAGGACAACTCAACTTTGTTGCTACACTGTAACGTAGAATGCACATTGCCTTCAGCTATGCAAAATTGCTGATGGTAGGCTATTGCCTGAGCTAGTGGACGTGAGCCTTGGAATAACTGTTATGTGCTGAGGTACGCCATTAAGCCTTGTATTGCGCAACAGATACTGAAGAGACACTTCGAGAAAAGAAGACAGCTATTGCGCAGCCTGTTGTCCGACCTATCGCAAGGTGAAGCAGAGGCAGGCCATTGCAGACAGCTTATGGCTTAGACTGTTGCAAGGTAAAATGCAAGGTAAAATGCAAGGCAACTAATGCTTTCAGCGTATTGTGAGCAAAAGCCAATGCCTACCTGGTAACCAGAGCTCAAGCTCCACCGCGGGCGTACCTCTTGCCTCCTCCTATTGAAGGCTTCGGACTGCATGCTGGCGGTCTTGCACAATGCCAAAGCAGCCTTGGGCAAGGTTCCGCTTTAAGAAGACGCAAGCTGGTGCCCTCCGCAGGCGTCAACCTGATCGAACGCATCGTTCATACTGACGTCCTTTAGAAACTCGGGCTGGCAGTGACCTGTCGCTGAAGCAGTGGACCTGTCCTGTGGTGACGAAGGCACAGAAAGACCACGTCGATTGACTCACAACCAATTGCTTTCTCTTGACCCGCCAGTGCACCACGTAGCCTGCGCCGAAAGACGAGGCCATGTGCGCACGTGCAGTGAAAGACAAAGTACAGGCCCAAAGTACTGCATTGACACTGGCCCGGCAACAGGCGTTCAAGGGGTCTGCCGCCTTGCGAGCATCGATCTGCAGGAATCATTGATCACGACCCCAGTCACAACTCAACAAAACAGCGCAAAGTCGCAAAGTCAGGAAGTGCACGTTGGAATAGGGAACAGTCAGTCAGCATGGCTGCGAACGGCCACACTAACGGCACCAACGTCAACGGCAACCATGAGATGGAAGACGACACCTTCTTGTTTACCTCTGAGTCTGTGAACGAGGGCCATCCAGACAAGTTGTGCGATCAGGCAAGCGCGAGACAAGCAGTTCGTGTGTTGTCAGCATGTGGTGCCGCTTTTTTCAGCTGAACCTGGAACGTGAACGGCGTCATGCACGTTGATCGTAAACTACCTGGGCCTGGCGATCGATCCGCAGGTCTCGTGTAGCTTTTCAATACTGACAGGTGCTACTGGTCCGCAGGTGTCTGATGCCGTTTTAGATGCTTGCTTGGCACAGGACCCCACCTCTAGGGTGAGTCTGCTGCTATTGGCCCTTCCTTTTCGTGACTGCAAGCAATCTCATAGGCCCGTCTCCTTTCTTGAAGGGTCAATGTTCTGCTTGGCATTACAGGTAGCCTGTGAGTCAGCCACAAAGACCAATATGGTCATGATTTTTGGCGAGATCACAACCACTGCCAAAGTGGACTATGAGAAGGTCGTTAGGGACACCGTCAGAAACATTGGGTTCACCAGTGATGATGTTGGCATTGATGCTGACAAGATGAATGTGCTTGTACACATCGAGGAGCAATCCCCAGACATTGGTCAGGGTGTTCACGGCATGGGGACCAAGACACTTGAGGAGACAGGTATGACCAAAAGAGATGTGTCTGTGCTCTGGATTTCGGAGAGTACTTACTGGAAGCTGCACACGCTGACTTTGACTGTGCTTAGGACCAGTTTTGACCTCATCTGTTGAGTCTTTCTGAGCCAATGCTGCAGTCTGCATTGGCGTGGATGCTGAACACTGTTGCAGGTCAGCAGGAGTTCACTTGCATCACTTTGCGTTGTCATGTCTTCACCATGTTTTTAATGCAGGTGCTGGCGACCAGGGTCACATGTTTGGCTATGCCACAGATGAGACCCCCGAGTTGATGCCTTTGACACACATGTTGGCTACTCAGATTGGCTACAAGCTGACAGAGGTCCGGAAGAATGGCACTGTTGGCTGGTTGAGGCCTGATGGCAAGACTCAGGTCACAGTTGAGTACAAGAAGGTCAATGGAGCTATGATCCCACAGCGTGTCCACACCATCTTGATTTCCACACAGCATTCACCAGGTGAGCGTTTTTGCAGCCATCTATGTGTTCTTGCCAACTGTGCAATATTCATGTGTAGTTGGCATTTTTGGTCATTGTGTGTAGTTCAGCGTGAGTACTGTGTGCAAAGTGGAATCTCTGCTCTGCCCTGTTTGTAGTATTATTACTTGCTGTACATGATCATTCTGTTGTCCACCTCGGATGCTAAAGTATATAGTTTGCGTGTAGATGTGACCAATGACAAGATTCACAAGGACTTGATGGAGTATGTCATCAAGCCAGTGGTTCCTGCCAAGTATATGGACGACAAGACCATCTTCCACCTGAACCCCTCTGGCAGGTACACCAACTCATCTCTATTTCCAATGAGTGGCAATATATGTGATATCAGGACCTGCTGCATTGCATTGACTGCGTTGATGCTGATCTGTGGTATAATACATGCAGGTGGCCCTGCATTGATTTGGTAGATTTGTTAGCTGTGTAATAGCCAAGATTAGTACACATTCTAGCAAAGGCTAGGTGTGTAGCACAAGTCCTGTCTTGACAGGCTGGCTTGATGGTAGGGATGTGTGATGTGTCTGGATTGTGCTTATGCCTGGCATGAGCATGCCATGCTGCATGTCATGTTTATTCGGCCGTTTTGTGCAGGTTTGTGATCGGAGGACCTCACGGAGATGCTGGCTTGACGGGTCGCAAGATCATCATTGACACATACGGTGGCTGGGGAGCCCACGGTGGCGGTGCCTTCTCTGGCAAGGACCCTACCAAGGTTGACCGATCTGGTGAGTCTTGCATGTGTGCATGGTTCACCTATTGCAAGAGCATTTGCCAGAAATTGCTACTTTGGTCTTTCTACTGACAACACTGGCAAAAATGTATTCTGCGTGCTTCTTGTCTGGTGACTCTCTCTCGACACGCCATTCACAGCACCTACAGAAACTCTTTCCAGCACACACTACGTGTCCGCACAGTCGGTCATATGCATTAGGGCAGTATTTATCCCCAACTGATCCTGTGTGATCTGCTTGCAGGTGCCTACATTGCACGTCAGGCAGCCAAGTCTGTCGTAGCTTCTGGGTTGGCCAAGCGTTGCCTGGTGCAGATATCCTACGCCATTGGTGTTGCACAGCCCCTGTCTGTGCATGTAGACACATACGGCACTGGAAGCAAGCCAGACAAGGTCATCCTTGCAGCTGTTTTGAAGGCATTCGACTTCCGACCTGGTAAGCTGCTCATCAGACGCTGTTGCTGTCTTTGCTGCAAGACTTTCATGGTTCACAGCTGCAGCTCTGTTTGAAGCAACTGGTCCTGGATTTGTTTCATGTGATACTATGTGATATTGCTACCGACATAAGTATTGTATGCCAGTGCAATGCAAGTCAGACTGCTGCCATGCTTGCTACCACACTCTGACAAGGCAGGTCCTGCTGCAGGACTAATTGCCCGTGACTTGGACTTGATGCGTGGTGGCAAGAGGTACATCAAGACTGCGGCCTATGGTCACTTTGGTCGTGATGACCCTGACTTCACCTGGGAAAAGGTCAAGAAGCTGGACGTGTAATCTGGAGTCAAGTTGATGTTGTAAACGTTGTCAGGTCTCCCAGTAGCTTGCAAATGTAGTAGTAGAAGTGCAGGAGTTCTCAAGCAGTGTATTTTCTCGATCACTGCAATCAAGTATTGTGGTGTCCCTCAATTCTGTTCCCTCCCAATGTATGCTCAGCTCAGCACAGGTCAGGTAGCTTGGGCCCAATATGTTGTTGGGGTACCGCCCAGTAGCTGCTCGACTGTTGTCTTCCAAGTATTTTTTAGTAGTATTGGTAATACTACTGCTGTGCTGCTGTGCAGTTCTAGCTCAATTTTCAGACTGAATTTATGCTGTGACAGCTTTGGTTGTGAATGACTTCTCAACATATGGCTCACCTATGTAAGCTTGTCGACTCAATAAGCCTACATCAACTCTGGTCAACGTTATGCAACATGTGCGGCATGATGCCATTGCTTCTCTGCGCCCCTTGCTCACCATCACTAGTTGGCAATCCACGCTGTAACCGCCTTGGCTGTGAATGACTTCTCAACATATGGCTCACCTATGTAAGTTTGTTGACTCATCAAGCTTACATTGATTCTGATTAACATGGGCGGCATGATGCCATTGTTCTGCTGCACCCCGTGCTCACTATAATCACCATAACTAGACTAGGTCAGGAAATGTCACACTCAAATGACACACATGTTCAAATCTGAGAATACTTAGCCTTGTACAGGCAGTTCCGCTTTGCGCCTGCCATGCAGACGGCCTAAGCAATGTCTGCAGGCGAACCAATCCATCAGGTGACAATTCAATGACAATTTGGCACATCCCTTCTGCCCTCTGCACGAGAGAATGGATGTACCGGTGTCTTGCAGGTGGCCAGACGTTGTGGATGTTTCAATTGTTCATGTCGACAGAAGTCAGGTGATAACATGCAGCGCAGGCTGACAATGTCCACTGTATACGTACAGTACATTGACATAAATTGGCCAAAGAGTCCACTTGTACTTCAATGTACATGAAACTTCATCTTCCAAAGTAAGTATTCAGTGTCATGGCAAGGACTCCTTCGTGATGTCATGCTGCCGCACTTCTTAACATATACAATACACAACAGCGAAAGCTATACCCAACCTGCCAGTGTACCAGCTTTCTGACAGTATCAAGTGTGGAGAACTTGCTTGATCCTATAACCCTTCCAGTCTTTGCACTCAGGCAAGCTGCTTCCGGCTGTGCCTACATCAGCATCATGACTGTGCCCACTAGCAGCATTAGAGACAAGCCAACACCCGCTGCAGCTTCCCTTGCACCACTTTTGGCTGTCTTCTTGCTGGTTGAGTTGGTGGAGTTGCTTCCTGCAGCATGAATTTAGCTGCGTTAACCACCGCGGATACAGCTGCAGCGCTGGTCCGTCCATGGTAAGCATGAGTAGGGCTGCACAGGGTGCCTGAGGGCTTATCCAATAATGCACAGGGTGCCTGAGGGCTTATCTAATAATGCACAGGGTGCCTGAGTGCTTATCTAATAATGCACAGGGTGCCTGAGGGCTTATCTAATAATGCACAGGGTGCCTGAGGGCTTATCTAATAATGCACAGGGTGCCTGAGTGCTTATCTAATAATGCACATGCACTTACCTGCCCCAAGTCCCATTGTTGTAGCTGACAGCACACACTTGTATGATGACATGTAGACATTGCTGAAATTTGCCATATGATGCCATGTGCATGCTTTCAGAGGCAGGCCTTGCATGTGGCAATCCTGATCACACATGTCACATGATGTGCCACGCCTGAATGCAGCGCAGCGTTGTTACCTGTAGGTAGGACGTAACCTGGCAAATACCATGGTATC